>BNJS01000607.1_pt1 | contig 255558 bp, 270 predicted proteins | sample 8540461 | NCBI WGS metagenome assembly BNJS01 (sample SAMD00202454, study PRJDB9452) | human saliva metagenome | isolation source: human saliva | place: Japan | reverse complement strand
GTCATTTCCGGACTTATCCAAAACATTTGACATAGCAAACCACCTCTTTATCCCTTTATTATCATGATTAGTATTGTTAACAAGGATAAGCAAGTAATTTTAATTTTTAGGTTTTCAAAAGTTGTATTTAAATCTGTCAATTCTTAAAACAATCAATTTTGCAATTTCGTTTGATTTTATAATTGAATATATCCTATTCCCTGATTTTTACAATATTTTCTACTCTTCTTAATAAGCAGTACAGATTGTTATTACTTCTTTTATACTTACTATGGTCTAATTTGTATGTTAAAAAAATACAGCACCCTATTATACATTACCACTATAGCTTTGCTACTTGTAATCCTTGCAAAAAGCCTGAAATTCACGAAATAATATTTGATATAATCAGTAAATCTCAAATAGTTATCTTAGAATTTTAAATACAACTTTAAAGTTGTATTTAATCAAATATTCCTCTTATCTTCATTATTCCCAACTTCATAGAATCTTAACGAGCTGTATATAACAAAAATTTTTCACACATAAAAAGCCGCCATAGTTTAGTATGCACCTTATCACAGTCTGATTCAATACTCACAATGTGCTGATAGTTCCCACTTGTCTCTCCTCAAGACAGAGTTTACTTCTTGAGTTGCTTCATTCATTAAAAATTTAAACACCGAAATATCAATTTTATCCGTATCATATTGTATAAGAACAGCTTTCTCATTTTTGCCTAACCTTATATTTTCTATAGAAGACTGCGTGGGATATGATTCTATTTCACTATCAATCAGACAAAGCTGCAGTACATCCAGTGCCATATCAACTCCTTCAGCGTAGGTCCTGCACAAGTATTTGCCTCCGGAATATCAGGAAATGTAATTGATATTCCGTACTTTTCTTCGCTTTTTGTCATATTCGTCGTAATTAAAAACTGCATAGTAACTAACTCTCATAATACCTCCATTCTGCCGGCTTTGAGGTAGAAAAACCTTCACTAAACGCTAACCATATCAGGGTTCGTTTTATAGTATCTGCCCTTGACACTTTGCTCTTCATAAGGTAACCATGCTTTTCAAGATTGCTTAGAACTCTCTTTCTAAAATAGGTAGAATCACTTACACCCAAGTATTCAGCTATCTCGGATACCTTATGTGCATTGAGATAACAAAAATTTAACACCTTTTCATCCAGGTCAGTTCCTTCAGGAACAGGCACAAAGCTCAAAAAGGACACAACATCATTTTCAATTCCCCTATCATAAGTCAAATCAGGAAGAACCAGAGTAAAATGATCCGATTTTGAGTAATATGGTTTATGTTTTTCATCTGCAGATGCATACTCCTCCACAATCTTATCAAAACCCGTGCCTGCTGCCTCCATTACATTGCAAGCTACCATGCTCCACAAATCAGCTCATTTCTTCTTTTAGAAATAATTCCTGATAAATCATAAGTTTTCCCAAGCTTCTCACCCCTGTAAAATCCACCTGGAGAAGATATTTCCAGACGATTCTTAAACATATCAACCTGTATTTGAGTACCATCCAGATAGTAGTCCCTATGGGCAACTGCATTTATAACACCCTCAAACAAAAGCCCTCGAGAAATGCATCTATATTCACAGGGTATTATCAAACTTTACCATGTTATGATTCATTCTCAGATTCACTAAATTCAATGATATAATCAATGGTCGAGGTAATATTGCCATTAAAAACTGTTAATTGTAACAACCCTATCACTTCCCTTATTAAATCTGAGAAAAGCTGAGCACTGTACTTCTGTTTTTCTTACCATTATAATTATCCATAAATAAGACTGCACCGTTTAATAGATACCCTGCCTCATTTGCAAAAACCAAGCGACTGTAACGCCTTTTCTTTTAGACTTTTACCTTTATTATGTTTCTTTATAAAACCTATGAAGATCAGAGAATTTATCGGATTCATATTTTTATATCGAAACCAATATATCATACTGGGTTTTCTTGCTTTTAACGCTCATCTCGATTATTTCTTCATAGGTTGCACCGTTCAGTAAATCCGTCAGCCGTATAAAACAGAAGGGATATTTTTATATTTTAAAAATTACAGGCTTAACTACCGATTCATCAATTGCTATCTTAATTATAAAACGTTCTTTACCATTTATTTTATAACCTATAAAGGATATTTTCATTTTGTGGTCTTGGTGTCACGTGTTCGTTGACCTGATTGTTGAGTAATTCCTTTCATTATCTGCGGCCTTCCTATCAAAACCAATCAACTTATTGGTCTTATCCTCACTCCAATATAAAAAATCTCCTCCGGAAGCATTGGCAAATCCTGCGATACTTTTAAGCCAGCCTGATAACATCCTCTCTATTTAGAACTGCCTTTCAAACTTGTCACTTTCAAGCTTCACGTCTCCAATTATCTCATCTAAATACATAACGTCACCTCTTTATTTGAACTACTTCAATAATACTTCAAAGTCACTTCAAAGTCAACTTCAAACTCACTTCAAAGTCACTTCAAGTCAACTTCAACCTCGCTTCAAACACTGGCAGCCTTATCATTTAGCTTATTCTAAAATCATCATTACCGCACTGGACTTTACTAAAGTCTATCATATGTGAAAATATGTTACTTACTTTTTCAATTCACCATAGCAAACCACCGGCCTCGCAAAGCGCTAAAGGCACTTACTAAGTCAGTGGTTTCATTATAGCTTTTGTTTATTGAATTGTCCCAAATAGCTTGTAGACATCAGGGATTTCATTGGTTTGTAAAAATACAGCCCTGTACGAGTCACAGCCCGCTTCAGTAACGATATTAAGCTCTTTTTCTGTCTCCACTCCTTCCACACATACCATCTTATCAAAAGTTATGACAGGCAGACACAATGGTGATATGAAGACCTTACTGTCAGACGAATCCGACATCTTCTTCATAAGTGAGCGGTCAAGCTTTACTATATTGGCAGGATACTTAAGGAGCATCTCAAGAGAGGAATATCCCACTCCAAAGTCATCAATCGCCATCATCATATTCATATCCTTACAGCTTTCAATGAACTTCAACAGCTTAATAGGATCATCATGATAATGGGTTTCCGGTAAGCTCAAGCACAAGACGTGAGCCATCCATTTCGTAGTCCTCTAAAAGCTGCTTCATATATGGCAGCAAAGTCTCATCCTTTATCTGGTAGTAGCTGACATTGAAGTCCAAAGAGTAAACTCAGGATGTATGCGCATATTCTCTTACTAGATCTTTGCTAGCCTGCTTAAACACCCATTTCCCTACGGTGGACATGCAGATATTCTCTTCAGAGTATAGGTACAAAGACCATAGGAGATACATTCTGTCCCATATAGCTCCAACGAAGCAGAAGCTCGCCACCTATCAGTCTGTGAGTCTCTGCTGACACAATCGGCTGCATCACAACCCTGAAGTTGTTCATGTCATTTGCTACGTCCTTACTTATATCAAGCAGCATCTGCTTTTGTTCACGATGCGAACTCATGGTCTTTTCTGTATAAATGATATCCTCTTCAGGCTTGTGCTTTTGCTGTATCAAGCACACTCATTACATCAGTAATAATCTCTATGGCTGACATATCAGCGTTTAGTTCACCCGAGAAATGCCCACAGAGCAAGGATAACGGATAGGAAGGTTATACTCGGCATAAGAGTCTGATATAATCTTCTTTATTTTCTTTGAGCATTCATCAAGGGTATAATCGGCATTGCCTACAATCACTGCCATAAAGCGCAATCCATCAAGTCTCTAAAACTTTTATCCTATCATCAAAGCTTGCAAGAAGCTCAGTAGCAATGTCCTTTTATGAGGTTATCTCCAATTGACCTTCCTCTAAGCTCATTAATCTCACCAAATCCATTGAGGCGGAAAGCATAAAGCAATAAGACGTATTACCATTATAAAACAGACTGCTAATATCGCGTACAGCAGCTTTTTCTTTCTGGAAGTTAGTATAGGACAAGCGTCAAAGGCATTGCCAGTATTGATACATTACCACAGTAAAAACAGCGGCTTTCTCCTGTCTTTATCCCATTGATGTATCCACAGCTGTACCCAGACCTCCCTCTCCATATTTGTCTACACAGGTATATAAGGTCATACGTCCCTTTTCTGCTTTATAAATTCACCAAAATCTTTTTCGTAAAAATCACGATCTTCCTTATGTGTTATAAACTGCTTCCTCCTGGAAGATCATGACAATATGTTATTCTAAAAGCCCATTTTCTCCTTTCAGAGTATCAGAAAGATACCAGACATTTTTCTGGAGGTCACCACAAGCATGGTTGTCGCCTAGCTCAAGTGTCTTGAGAATACGTCTAGACCAAAGTAGTTGTTTTCAATGATCGATACAAACATCTGTTTCTGCTGTCATTGAAAATGATCATACAAGTGTCTACACTCATCATTCTCCTGTCTCGTGTTCTTCCCGTTACATGATCTGTCTAAAATAAATAGCTTTTATTCTTGTATAGTACACTCTTCCGGGCAACAGCCCTTACCCTCAGCCGGCACGAGAGGATTCTCATTAGACCAGTAAGAACCAAAAACCATAGGAAGATGTCTTGTTATTTATTTCACCTTCAAGCATTCTTTATCAGCTTGTCAAAATAAGCACTGTCTATGTCAGGACATGACAGATCAGAAAACGTGTTACCTGTTACCCTGTATATCTTATATCTGCAGAATATCTCCTATAGAACAGTTTCAGCGGCATATTACAATATCGCCTTCCTGATATCCGCACTCGTCATTTAGTTGTTTTCCAGTTCAGAAAGAGGTCACACGTAGCAATCCCTAACTGCCTACAGCCGTCAAAGCCTCTTAAAGTCCTCCTTCAAAATGCATCTCTCTGTATGCTAGTGTAAGAAGATCGTGATATTTATCAAAAGCTACTTTTTCTCAAGACTTGTGCTTGACTATAAACGAAAAAGTGAACTTATTTTCTTAGTAGAGGAATTATTTTCATCCTCAGTCATAGCTTTTCAGGATTGTCCACCCCTAAAAACCTGCAATTTCATCATCCCCAAACGATAGGAACTCACCATGAGTGATTTTATATTTTGTGCTTTGAGAATAGCATAAGTTGATGGGGTCTATCAGTCTTAATATGCCTCAACGTCAGGTATAATATACGTTTTATTCTGTCTAAATCAGTCCAACCAAAAATCGACCACTTTGAATGCTTTTCATTCTGAAGCATATCTTTTTGTGTTGCAACTCCTTTTGCACACCACTCATAAGTATTACTCATCGTCTCATTACTGAAGTCAATTTCAAAATACATAGTGCACGTTCACTTTTGCACAATTCACCCAAATATCTCAACATTTTCATCCATGTCGACACTTTGTGTTTTCAAAATCAAGCGAATTCCAAAGCCAATTTCTAAATAATCGGTAATGGAGGAGTATTATTTATATCCTGCTTCCTTTCATTAATCATCGTCGCACTCCTTGCTAATTCATAGTATTACATCTCACCCATTGCTGCAAGCTTTTTCTGTTTGATCTGCTACTATAAGATTCTCGATAATCTCTGTTAAATCTCCACCCATAACTCCATCAATATTATGTGTCGTAAATTTAATTCTATGATCAGTAACTCTACCCTGAGGGGAAAGTTATAGGTACGAATCTTCTCAGATCTGTCACCGCTTCCCACCTGGCTCTTTCTGTTGGCGGCCTCTTCTGCATGTGCCTTTTTCGCATTCAAGTTCATAAAGCCTTGAACGAAGTACCTTCATTGCTTTGTCTTTGTTCTTAAGCTGTGACTTCTCATCCTGGCAGGATATAACTATCCCTGTAGGAATATGTGTCAAACGAACAGCTGAATCTGTGGTATTGACACACTGTCCACCGTTACCTGAAGCCCTAAACACATCAAACTTGATGTCATTAGGATCTATGGTAACATCAACCTCCTCTGCCTCAGGCAGAATAGCAACAGTAGCTGCAGATGTCTGAAGTTTACCATTTGACTCTGTCACTGGAACTCTCTGTACTCTGTGGGTTCCGCTTTCATATTTAAGCTTTGAAAAACGCACCCTCTACCGTTGATTAGAAGGTAACTTCCTAAATCCTCCAAGTCCGTTTTCATTGAAGCTTAGTATCTCAGGCTTCCAACGGTTATTCTCAGCGTATTTGCAGTACATACGGTAAAGTTCAGAAGCAAATATAGCCGCCTCGTCACCGCCTGTTCCTGCACGAATTTCAACTATTACGTTCTTATCATCATTCTTGTCCTTAGGTAGTAAAAGAACCTTTAATTCCTTTTCAAATTCAGGTACTAAAGCCTTCGCTTCGGCAAGTTCTTCCCTTGCTAACTCCTTTAATTCCGGATCACTCTCCTCAGCTATCATCTTGAGGCAATCCTCTATCTGCTCATTATTCGCCTTATATTCTTTGTATTTCTCCACTATTGGCTGGAGGTCTGACTGTTCCTTCATAAGACTTCTAAACTTATTTGGATCTGCTGCAGCCATACCTGAAGCTAATTCATCAGTTACTTCCTTATACCTTCCTGCGAGGGTTTCAATACTTTCAAACATCAGTTTTCCTTCCTAAATGTAAATTATCTAAGTACAGTTGCCATTCATGTATTATAATATGTCGTCCTACAATCTTGCAACCCCTGTACTCCTTGCTGCCTCAGCAGTAGCCCTTGCAACTCGCATCCTTTACTCTGGCATCAAATGCCTTTGGCAGGATGTAGTCCTCACTTAATTCATCATCCGAAACAAGTCCCGCTATAGCTTTTGCAGCAGCTATTTTCATTTCATCGTTTATCTCACCTGCTCTTACATCAAGAGCTCCTCTAAAGATACCTGGGAAACAAAGCACATTGTTTACCTGGTTAGGAAAATCCGAGCGTCCTGTAGAAACCACCCTTGCACCTGCTTCTTTCGCCTCTTCTGGGAAAATCTCAGGTATAGGATTGGCACAGGCGAATATAATAGCATCTTTTTATGGATCTCTACCATTTCTTTTGGTAAGAGTCCCGGGCTGATACTCCAATAAATATATCGGCGTCTTTTATCACTTCCTCAAGACTTCCTTTTTCCATTTTTAAAATTTGTTATATTTGCCATTTCTTCTTTGATAGGGTTCAAAGCCTTCTCTTCCCTTGTAAATAGCTCCTTTTTCTGTCTGTCATGATTACATTTTTAAGTCCCATAGCCATCAGCAGTTTTATGATATAATACCTGCCGCTCCCTGCTCCTGATGTAACAATTTTAACATTTTCTATGTTTTTTCCAACGATTTTAAGTGCATTTAGTACACCTGCAAGGGTGACCACTGCTGTTCCGTGCTGGTCATCGTGAAAAATAGGAATATCCGTACATTTTTTAAGCCTTTCCTCTATCTCAAAGCATCTTGGTGCAGATATATCCTCAAGGTTCACACCACCGAAATGAGCCATGCAAGCAGCTCAACAGTCCTTACTATCTCATCCACATCCTTGCTTCTACACAAAGAGGAATGGCATCTACATCTCCAAAAGCCTTAAATAAAGCACATTTTCCTTCCATAACAGGCATACCGGCCTCAGGGCCTATGTCCCCAAGACCTAAAACAGCAGTTCCGTCAGTCACTACAGCAACAGTATTCCATCTTCTAGTAAGCTCAAATGATTTATTTACATCCTTTTGTATCTCCAGACAAGGAGTAGCAACCCCGGTGTATAAGCAAGACTCAGCGCCTCCGCACTATCTACCGCAGCTCTTACCTTTATCTCTATCTTACCCTTCCACTCTGCATGCTTTTTCTAATGAAACTTTTCCGTAATCCATAACTTCCTCCTTATCATCGTTTTAGTGATACAATATCATAAGTTTTAACAGCCTTAAAAAAATCTTTTAATCCACTTATTGATTTTATTTTTACTATTATACCAGCTCTTCAGGCTTAAATACCTCGTCAAAAGCTCTCTTCATCCATAAATCCAAGGTCTAAGCAGGCTTTCTTTTAGGCTGATGCCCTCTTTATATGCTTTCTTTGCAACTGCTGCCGCATTATCATAGCCCACATAAGGGGAAATACAGGTAACAAGCATAAGTGAGTTATGTAAATTTTCATGCATCTTTTCACGGTTAGCTCTTATTCCAGTAGCACAGTTATCGTTAAAGGAGCTGATTGCATCCCCTAGAAGCCTCACTGACTGTAAAAATTGTAAATCAGTACAGGCATAGAATACATTCAACTCAAAATTTCCTGAGAGGCAGCCATGCCAACTGCCACATCATTGCCCATGACCTGTACAGCCACCATAGTCACTGATTCACACTGGGTTGGATTAACCTTACCCGGCATGATTGAGCTTCCAGGTTCATTTTCAGGTATGAATATTTCTCCAAGTCCAAGCCTAGGGCCTGAGGAGAGCCACCTCACATCATTGGCTATCTTCATCATATTGGCCGCAAGACCTTTGATAGCCCCATGACAGGCAACAAGGGCATCCTTTGAGAGTCAGGGCATGGAACTTATTTTCTCAGCAGTTACAAAAGGTTCTTCTGTAAGTTCCGCTATTTTCTTAGCTACCAGCCTGTCAAAATTCTTAGGTGCATTTATTCCTGTTCCTACGGCAGTTCCGCCCAGAGCCAGCTTATATATACCCTGCATAGAAGCCTTAATCTGCTCAAGACTGTTAATAAGCATAAATCTCCAACCGCTTATTTCCTGAGAAAACTTAATTGGAGTAGCATCCTGAAGATGTGTTCTTCCGCTTTTAACTATATCATCATTTTCTTTTTCAAGCCTCAAGAAGGTAAGTATGAGCTTCTCTATGGCCGGTAAAAGCACTTTTTTTATCTCCATTATAGCGGATATGTGCATTGCGGTAGGGAAGGTATCGTTTGAACTCTGTGACATATTTACATCATCGTTAGGATGTAACACCCTCTTACCAGCAAGCATATTGCCCCTACCCGATATCACTTCATTTACATTCATATTGCTCTGTGTGCCTGAGCCTGTCTGCCATACCTTAAGCGGGAATTCCTTATCGTGTTTTCCCTTGTATATCTCATCGCAAACCTTTCTGATCAACTCACACTTATCAATTGAGAGTTTGCCAAGTTCAAGGTTGACCTCAGCCGCAGCCTTTTTAAGAACTGCAAAAGCTCTGATGACGGGAAGCGGCATAGTTTCCGTACCTATATTAAAGTTAATATGTGAACGCTCCGTCTGAGCTCCCCAAAGAGCCTTTTCAGGAACATTCACCTCACCCATAGAATCTCTTTCTATCCTGTATTTCATAGCAGCCTCCTATAGTTATTCACCCAATTTTGCCATAACTATTCTATCTAAACCTGAATAATCTTTAATTACCCTAACATCCGTAAAACAATTTTCAAGCAAAATAGAAGTTACGGCTCTACTTTGATTATATCCTATTTCATAGAAAATTCTACCATTTTTATTTAAATATTTTTACCGCCTCTTTGCTGATAATTTTTGTAGAATTTCAGCCCGTCTCCGTCTCCGTCAAGGGCAAGCCTTGGTATATAATCTCTAACCTCAGGCATAAGTTCATCTATAACCTTAGTTTCGATGTAGGGAGGGTTTGATACTATTATATCAAACTTTTTTGTTATATTCTCAAACAGGTCTCCCCTTACAAAGCTAACCTCATTAGCCTTAAGAAGCTTAGCATTCTCCTTAGCTACTTCAAGTGCCTTTATAGATATATCTGAGGCTGATACTGCTGATGGCTTTCCGAACAGGGCAATGGATATCGCTATACAGCCCGAGCCTGTGCACATATCAAGTACAGCTTTTCCCTCAGAGTATTTTATTACCTCTTCTACCAGAATCTCGGTTTCCTGCTCAGGTATGAGTACATCTTCATTCACCTTAAAAGTAAGTCCAAAGAAATCTCTTGTTCCAATCACGTAAGAAAGAGGGATCCTTTTGCTCCTTTCATCAATAAGCCTAAAGAATTCCTCTGCCTTTTCCTTCTCTATTATATCTTCTGAATGTATAAAATACTCTGCTCTGTTAAGCCCAGATATATGCTCTAGTATATACCAGGCATCAAGTTCCGCCTCATCTATGCCTGCCGCAGTAAGCCTGTCCGTACCTAACTTAAAAAGGGCCTTCAGACTATTTTCTGCTCTGTCCACTTCTTCTCTTACCTCTTTTCTTTTCCTCTTCCTTCTTGCTGTTGAAAAAATGGTTAAGTGCATTTAATATCTCATCATCCTCATTCTCAGATATTTTCACTGTTTTTATGCCTTCCTTAATATTTAAGGACTGCTTAGCCCTCTCTGCTATTGCATTATCATCCCTAAGCTTTTTCTCAGACTTTGTCTTTACTTGGCTACTAACTTCTGTCTTTTTAGGGGCTATTGCTTTCTTCTTATCCTGAAGCTCATCCTTATTAGGAACTCTCTTTGTCTTATCCTTGCTCACTCTTTTAATCCCTGGTCTAGATGTTCTTGAAGGCTTATATAATTCATCTTTTACACCTGTGGCATCATCTATTACTGCCTTTTTACTCTCTACAACAACAGATACAGATTCAATAGCCACTTCAATCATTTCATCTTCAGGCTCTGCAGTAATAATGCTTTGGATAAACATTGCAGGGGAATTCAAAATTTTAAAAATTGTCAAATTACTCTTATCCGCAAGCTCCATAATTTCATAGGTTAAAGCAGCAACAAACGGTACTGTAAAAAGCCTGATTAAAACTCTAAATATAATATTATCTACTCTTACAAACATAAAGAGTATGGCACTTAATATAATAACAGTTGATAAAAATGTAGCGGCACATCTAATGTTTGTCCTACTCATTTTTCTAACATTGGTAACTGTGAGAGGTAGCCCCTTGTTCACACAGTTCAATGCCTTATGCTCAGCTCCCAAATACATATATAATCTTTTAATATCTGGAAGCATTGAAATCCCTATAATGAAAACAACCAATAAAACTATCCTAAGCAAGCCCTCAATCAAAGTCAGTGATATTTCAGAAAATGCCAGCTTTCGAATGAAAGTGAAATACCATAAGGAAGGGCCAAAAAAAGTCCAATTGCGAAAGTAATAACAGCAATTATCATCAATATCGGAGTAAGTCCCTCGTTATCTTCTGATACCTCTTCTTCATAAAATTTCTCGGAAACCGCAAAATTCTTAATTCCGAGATAAACTGTTTCAGCAAAGCTAATTATCCCCCTCATAAACGGTAGTGTAAAAACAGTATTTTTATCTGCTATACTACTACATCTTCCAGTCAAAACTTCGATATCTTCATCAGGCTTGCGGACCGCTAATGCATATTTACTATTATTTTTAATCAATATGCCTTCAAGAACAGCCAATCCGCTTATTCCCGAACCCTTCATACCTTCCTCCTAAAAAAATAAGACCATCGCATTTGTGATTCCGTCCTTCCATAACGATTTGTTATGTTGACGCCTTCGTCTCCCTGCGACAGTCTCGTTCTTATTCTGTTTTTATTAGTCCTGCTTAATACCGTATCTACGATTGAACTTATCGATAGCTCCACGGGCAGCTGCAGTTCTCTGCTGTCCTGTGTAGAATGGATGACACTTTGAACAAACTTCAACGTGGATGCTCTCCTTTGTTGAACCTGTAGTGAATTCATTTCCACAGTTACATGTTACCTTGCACTCATGGTATTCTGGATGGATACCTTCTCTCATATTATTCACCTTCCTCACTTTGTTGATTGGATTTTGCCAATCTGTTAATATAAACAACTCAATGATTATATCACATGGTTTTACAAAATACAAGACACTTATTTAAACCATTTATTCGTTTTTGAGCGCGCTATCAAGTAGCCAAAAAAGTTCAAGCATACTTCTAAAATACTCCTCAGCATCACCCTCAAGCCATTTCACAGTTCCTTGCCAGCTCGCATTATTTCTATACTGAATCCTAATAGCAAAGGTTGCAATCTTTCCTCTTGGAGCCTGTGTCTTATCCGATATCTGCTCAGCCCTACCATCAAGTTTATTCTTTTTGGTAAAACTTCTCTTCTCCATTCCACTCATAGGACATCCTATTTCGTCCATAAGAGTGTCCAGCTCCTTTATTAATTGCTGAAAACTATCTATCTGTACACATTGCTTAAGGAATGGATTGTAAAGTTTTCCACAAAAATCTATGCTACTATAATTATCTACAGCTATTATGCTTGTTCTAAATTCTTCAGAAAAATGAATTCTCTTGGTACCCACACCGCTCATAAATACCTCCTCTGCCTATTCCCATATTATAAGCAAGAACGGTTACATTTCGGTTACATTTTGCCGAAAATTAAACATTTTAAAACTTTTTTACAGTTTTCATGTATTTTAAGTCCTAACCTCAATAACAGGGCTTCCTTTACCTTCAATGTAATCCCTTGTTATAGTAACCTTGCCTATATTGTTGTCCTTTGGTATTTCATACATAATATCAAGCATAAATTCTTCTATAATTGCTCTAAGTGCTCTTGCTCCTGTCTTTCTTTCAAGCGCCCTCTCAGCAATTATCTCTTTTGCATCTTCGGAAAACTCTAATTTCACCTCATCCAACTCAAGAAGCTTCTCATACTGCTTGAGTATGGCATTCTTTGGCTCTGAAAGCACCCTTATTAGCATATCCTTATTAAGCTCATCCACAGCGAACACAATAGGTAGTCTTCCAAGGAACTCAGGTATCATGCCGTATTTTCTAAGATCATCTGTAGTTACCTTGCTAAGGATGTTTTCCTCATTATCGTACTTATCCTTCAGATCCGCCTTGAAGCCAATGGCTGCCTGCTTATTAAGCCTTGCCTTAACTATATCACTAAGGTCAGGGAAGGCTCCTCCGCAAATAAACAATATATTCCTTGTATTGATTGTAGCCATCGGTACCATGGCATTCTTACTTGTAGCACCTACAGGCACCTCAATCTCCGAGCCTTCAAGAAGCTTAAGGAGTCCCTGCTGCACTGCTTCACCGCTTACATCCCTGCTATGTGTATTCTTCTTCTTTGCTATCTTATCTATCTCATCGATAAATACAATTCCGTGTTCTGCCGCCTCCACGTCATTGTCTGCATCTGCAAGAAGTTTACTAAGTACACTCTCCACATCATCACCGATGTAGCCAGCTTCAGTAAGAGTGGTTGCATCAGTTATAGCAATAGGCACCTGAAGAAGTCTTGCGAGATTTCTAACCAAATATGTCTTACCACTACCTGTAGGCCCTATCATAAGCATATTGGACTTCTCTATCTCTATATCTTCTTCTTTTCTGTTCTTCTCGGCAGCGACTCTCTTATAGTGATTGTACACTGCTACAGATATCTGTTTTTTAGCAAGTTCCTGCCCTATAACATATTCATCAAGTTTTTCCTTAATGATATGAGGAGCAGGAATATTGTTGAAGTCAAGTTCCGCCTTAGGCTTCTTTTTCTTATTCTTCTTTTTCAGATTGCTCTGTCCGCCAAACATATCAGGCATGAAGCCGAAGCTAAAGACAGGAGGATTCTGCTTTCCATCATCCTTCTTCTCCTCTTCATTTTCTACCCCAGGTTTATTGCCATTTTCTTCGTTAGAAACAACAAACTCTTTCCCTTCCTCATTGTCAACAGCATCAGTAGTAGGCTGACTGCCACCAGCCCCGTTAAACATATCAGGATTAAATCCGTTCATGTTGAAATAATCCGACATAGGGTATGAGTTAAAAGCATTGACGGTCTTTTGCAGACAGTCGTTGCAAATAGTTATATTGGGCGGTAGATGGAGCATTTTTCCGGCCTTGCTCTCAGGCCTTCTGCACATATAGCAAATTTCGTCTGTCATCTTCTATCCTTTTCTATCGTTACGTTTAAAGTCAATACCAATAGTATAACGCTTTGAATAATAGATTTCAATAGCAGGAAATAAGGGGATGCCTATTGCATCCCCTCATTATCTTCTCTCTCTTGTGTTTCTTCAGTTTCTTCACCATCAGGCACATAGGCAACAATATCGCCTATTTCACAATCAAGCAGCTTACACAGCTTATTTATTGTTGCGGTTGTAATATGTCCGCCTTTTCTTATGTGGTTAAGCTGTGAATTACTTACACCATGTTGCATAATCAATTTGTACTGCGAAATCCCTCTCTCCTTTAAAACCTTCCAAAACCCATCATAACTAATAATAATAATCACCTCTTCTAATTCATTTCAGGTTTCAAAGTTACCAACATCCCCATTTTTTCGGTCTCACTTCATCTATGGGGTCAGATGATTTCTCTAGTTAAAACAGCTCTTGATTATTTCTATTACGACTTCCTGTTCCTCCCGTTTCATCTTGATGTCACTAGGTAGACATAATCCTCTATCAAATATATCCGAGCCTACGTCCGTAAAGTCAGCTTCAAGCTCTCTTATGCTTCCTCTTTCAGTTATAAAATCTCTGTTTCTAAAATAAGGCTGTAAATGCATAGGTTTCCATATAGGGCGGCTTTCTACATTGTAAGCAGCAAGCACATCCCTAATTTCCTCAGGAGAAGACTTGCCTTTTTCACTTAGATAAAGCTTGTCACCAAAGTCCAAAGCCTTGTACTCTTCCTTTTTTTCTAAGTTCAACAGGACTTAGGGATTCATCTATAAAGTCAGCCTCTCTTACAGCAAATGTATTGGTCCCTCCGCTCTTATCTCCTACATAATTCGGCCTAAATCTACTTCTATCCTGAGGTGCCATAGCCTCTTCATCCAAAATGATACAGGAAAGCCAGTAGTTAGGCTCTGCCCCGCTTAAAATCGGATTCATCTTTAGCGGTAGATTCTTTAAGCCTTCCTTATAGAGCTCATAAATCTCTCTTTTCCTTTCTCTGTGTTCGTCCAAATGAAGCATCTGCCCCCTGCCTATGCCAGCAAGGATGTTCGACAACCTATAATTATAGCCAAGCTCTTCGTGCTGATACCAAGGATAAGGCTCCCTTGCCTGAGTAGCCAAAAACTTTGCCTTATCAATAGATTCTGCATCCTCAGATATAAGCATACCACCACCGGAAGTGGTTATTATCTTGTTTCCGTTGAAGCTAATTACGTTATAATGTCCAAATGTAGCGGTTTTTCTTCCCTTATATGAAGCTCCAAGCGACTCAGCGGCATCCTCTACAAGGACAGCTCCGTATTCATCGCATATAGCTCTAATTTCATCAAGCTTTGCAGGCATCCCGTATAGGTTAACAACTACCACACATTTTGTATCAGGGTATTTTTCAAATGCCTTTCTAAGAGCCACAGGGCTCATATTCCAACTCTCTGCCTCACTGTCAATAAAAATTTGTTCACCCTTTTCATAGGACACAGGATTAACTGTGGCATCAAAGGTCAAATCCGAACAAAACACCCTGTCACCCTCACCTACACCGGCAAGCTTATATGCAAGATGAAGTGCAGAAGTGCCTGAGGCAAGTCCTGCAGCGTGAAGACCTCCTCCAAGGTAGCGACAGACTCCGCTTTCAAGCTCGTCAATATTTGCCCCTATGGTCGTAACCCAGTTAGTGTCGAAAGCCTCTTTTACAAAAGCCTGTTCCTCACCATGCATAGTTGGAGAAGAAAGCCATATTCTATTTCAAACCTAAGAAAATCCATCTTACACCTCCAACCTCCGGACATTATTAATAAATATACACTTAAACCCTATAAGATTCAAGTATTCCTTTCATTTTAAGCCAATTTTTTTAAAAAATCACAGTATGGTATTATTTTTTATTTCTCCTAATTTTAAAATTTCACAAAAATCGCTCCTGAAAATCCCCGCAATTATCTCCCATTATTCACACCACAGTCAATAGACCTCTTATTCCACTTAGTTAAATAGGATAAATGTTTTGTAAAAAAATTTGGTTTTGCTTAATATTTCTTATTTATGCTGGCAATAATTATCAGTAAATGGTACAATAATCCCGAAATCAGATTTTAATAAAAGGAGAAACTATGGTACTATCAACTACTCCGTCTTCTGACGGTTTCTATATGCCAGGGGAATATGCCCCACATCTTGGAACCATTATGGTATGGCCAACCAGAGCAGGAAGCTTTTCTTACGGTGGCAAGGAGGCTAAGCCCGCCTTTGTAGAGATAATAAAAAATATAATCAAGTACGAGAAAATGTTTTTAGTCTGCGATGACGCCCATAAGGACGAGCTTTATGATTATTTTAGTGAAGATGACTTTGCTCCTTGTGGAAACATTGAGGTTATAATAGCAAATACAGATGACGCCTGGGCAAGAGACACCGCACCAACCTTCGTTATAAACGATAAAGAAGTGAGGGGAATTGACTGGGTCTTCAATGCCTGGGGAGGTGATGTAGACGGGCTTTTGCCTACCTATGATAAAGATGATGCCCTCGCTTCTCTATTTTGCAAAAATTATAATTATGACTACTATGACTTACACGATAAGGGCTTTGTACTTGAAGGAGGCTCGATTCACTCAGACGGAGAAAGCACTGTTCTTGTGACCGAATCCTGTCTTTTAAGTAAGGGGAGAAATCCCTCTTTGACAAAGGCCGAGATTGAAAATATCCTTCTAACCTATCTCGGTGTCAAAAAAATCATCTGGCTTCCTTTTGGCATATATAATGATGAGACCAATGAACATGTTGACAATGTCTGTGCCTTTGTAAAGCCTGGCGAAGTAGTTCTTGCCTGGACAGATGATGAGACTGACCCACAGTATGAAATGAGCCTTGCAGACTTGAAGCTTCTTGAGAGGGAATGCGATGCTAAGGGGCGTAAAATAAAGGTCCATAAGCTCCCTATACCCAAAAAGCCTGTTTTAGTCACAGAGAGTGACCTTGAAGGTTATGATTTTGAAGACGGAGAGGCAGAAAGAAGTGTCGGAGAGAGGCTTGCTGCCAGCTATGTGAACTTCTATATCACGAACGGAAGCGTACTTGTCCCTGCTTTCGGAGATGAGAACGATGATGTCGCTGTAGAAATACTTGCAGAGCTCTTTCCCAAAAGAGAAATAGTTCCTATAAAATCAAGATGTATACTTGTAGGCGGAGGAAACATACACTGTATCACGGGGCAGGTTCCACTTGCAGAGAATAGAAAGGATGAATAATGAGAAACTTAACAGTGGCTGCAGTTCAGATGAGCTGCTCAGTAAATCCTGCAGAAAGCATTAAAAAGGCTGATGCCTTGGTAATGGAAGCAGTTGGTAAGGGTGCTAAACTCATCCTCCTTCCTGAACTCTTTGAAAGACAGTATTTCTGCCAGGAGAGAAGATACGATTACTATGAATTTGCAAAACCTGTAATGGAAAATGAGGCTGTAAAGCATTTCCTCACAGTAAGTAAAAAAACCGGAACAGTACTACCTATCAGTATATACGAAAAAGACGGCAATGTACTCTACAACACTGTAGCCATGCTTGATAGTGGTAACTTCCTTGGTATATACAGAAAAACCCATATACCTGATGACCACTTCTATCAGGAAAAGTTCTATTTTACACCGGGTAATACAGGCTTTAAAGTCTGGGACACTACTGCTGGAAGAGTCGGTGTAGGTATATGTTGGGATCAGTGGTTTCCTGAAACTGCAAGAAGCCTGGCTGTAAACGGAGCCGAAATCATCCTCTATCCTACCGCAATCGGCTCAGAACCTGTGCTTAATACAGATAGCTGTGGGCATTGGAGAAGAACCATGCAGGGACATTCAGCAGCCAACATCATTCCTGTTGTTGCCGCAAACAGAATCGGTACTGAAAGCGTCACCCCTTGCGAGGCTAACAACAATCAGACTTCTTCTCTTACCTTCTATGGTTCATCTTTTATAACAGATATGACCGGAGAGATAATAGAAAGCGCAGACAGGTCAAGTGAAACCGTACTTGTCCATAACTTTGACCTAGACGCAATAAATGCAGCAAGGCTTGAATGGGGACTTATGAGAGACAGAAGACCTGAGTGCTATAGTGATATCGTAAGATAGTAAAAAAAGACCACAGAAACTATTTTAACAAATTTCTGTGGTCTTTGTTTTATCAATCTATCACATACTATTTAACTTATATGACATCACTTTAACTTTACTACCATCTCAACAGGATTATGGTCTGAATTCTCAAAACCAAGCCCTATTGTTTTCTGAGATACTACTTCCACATTGTTAGAAACGATGAAGCCGTCAATTACATAGAATTGAAAGCTTTTATCATTCTTATCATAGGCTCTGTCAAGAGAGCGACAGGTAGGAACTGAGGCATCCATATATGTGTTAAAATTCTCTTTAACCCTAGCTATATCAAAGATTCCGGGACTCCAAACACCTTCGGCACCTACCTCATACTTAGATACATCCACATCCGAGAAGGTCTGATTAAAGTCTCCGCCTACAATCACATAGTTGCCCGCTTCATATTCTTTTTCATAGTTTCGATTAGGTATTGATTCTGTGCTTCTCTTCCACTGCCATCATCAAAGGCCTCCAAATGAAGATTGATAACAACAAGCTTCTTCTCACTTCCGCTAATAGGCAGCCTCTCCACAAGAAGACACCTTTTTAGATTACAGGTACTGGACGGCCACTTAAACGGGCTTGGAAGGCTTACCCTCTCCGAGCTCTCAACCTTGACTCTACTAAGCGACATAAGGCCTGCCTCAAGATTTCTAAGAGGAGGAATAGGATAAGGTATGAACATCACCTTATGATTATATGCAAAGGAAGACAGCCTATCTGAAAATAATTTTGAAAAAATCTCTTCTTCATTAACATTGTAGCTTCGATATGACTTTCTGTCCACCTCCTGCAACAGGGTAACATCGGCATTTACTTCCTTTATTTTCTCAGTTATCTTATCTATGTTTACGTCCATTTCTTCCTTAGTCTGGCTCACCACCTTAGTGCCGCCGTCCATAAAGAAGTCCGCACTTGCCCCAAGATTACAATATCCCACATTCCAGCTAAGGAGCTTAATCTCCTTAGACAGATTTACCTCATCAAAGGCCTGCCCTTTAAGGGTTAGCTTCTCTATATTCCCAGGCTTATACTCGGTAAGAGTTAGCACACCAAGCAGGGCACCGATAGCAAGAAGTAGAATAAGCAATATAGCAAAAAATAACTTAATGCAAATTTTAAAAGATTTACTCATCGTCTATCCTTTTTACTTTCATTATTTGCATCGTCCTTAAAATCTAATAATCCTTTATCTATCATATTTTCAACGATAGTTTTTTTAACATGCACATCAAAACAGAGCGAAGCTATGAATGCGAAGTTGGCAAGATACCTTCTCTTTTCTTCATCTTCACCATCTTCAAAGCTACTCTTCGCCCTATCGAATGATTTTAAAACTGACCTTGAAATGTCAGTTATAGCACCCTTACAAACCTCAAAAACCTCATCATAAATATCACTTAACGAAAGGTCTTCATCCTGCCCGCTAAAGAAGTTTTCGGTAAGTGGAGTCAGAATACTATTGATATCCTTAATGGACAATACATTTTTAAAATAATAAATGAAAACCAGAAGCAGCATATGGTCTCTGCCATATTTTTTCTTATCAGGGGGAGGAAGCAGTTTGTTCTTGGTATAGTTATTAATCATGGCCTTTGTTAGCATCTTGTCACCGTCATATCTTTTAAGTGAAGCAAAATGATCATCCATAAACTTAATAACCTGATCCATATATAAATCAATCCCCGGTAAATCATCAATCTTGATGTAATCAAGGGATTTCATCCTACCCACTACTTCCTCAATGAATTCCTTCTTATCGTCTATATTCATTTCCCTTTAGTTAAGAACTTCCTCCTGCTCTGCCTTTGCTGCTTCTACTTCAGGTTCATCGAAGATTTCATCCCCATAGACATCATCAAAATCGTCTTCAAAGTCCACAAGTCTGTCCGGAACAAAGAAGTAGTACACTGCGTAAGCTATAGCTGCAATAAGTGCGATAGCTCCCACAATTACAAGTGCAACCACATAAGGATTGTCCTTTTTGGCCTCTTCATTCTTTAATGGATGAATGAGGGAATTAAGCTTTGCTGCGTTTAATAATTCTTCAATTTTCTTATCCATAATCTTGCTCCTTTTTTATATGATAATATCAGTATAGCATATTTTTTTAAAATAATACTATTGTCAGTTAATTTTTTTAAGACCTGCCATGCTAAGCTTTAGTTTCCTGATGCCAAAGCTTTCTTTATCAAAGCTCACCGTCACCACATCATTTTCCTTATTTAGTTCAAGGACTTCTCCTTCTCCAAACTCGGGAGTTTGACAACCTAATCCGTTATGAGGTTCATCAAAGCCAGATATGGCTTATTTTTTTTGTCAAATCTTAAATTTATGCTTGCACGTTCCACTCCGATACGTTATAATAGTATTGGAGGATAATACTATGAGATTAGGATGGACTACCGGAAAATATTCAATTACCTATCGTGCTGTTAAAACAGTTAGAATCAATGGGAAAAACAAAACTCAGATTGTTAAAACTTTCGGTTCAGAAAAACAAATCTGCGAGATGTATGGCGTGAAAGATGCAAAAGCCTGGGCTAAAGAACAGGTGCGTATTATGAATGAAGTTGAAAAAGAAGATTCCGCAACATTTAATATTGAGCTCTGTGCCGCTAATGACCTTGTTAGTAATGAACAGCATAGGTTTAATGGCGGATATCTTTTCCTTCAGGATATTTATTATGAATTAGGCATGCATAAGATTTGCCGTGCAATCTCTGCGAGACACCCATTTGAGTACGACCTGAATGACATACTTTCACGTCTTATATACAGCAGAATACTTTTCCCGTCATCAAAAAGGAATAGCTTTGAAGAGTCAAAGCGCTTTATTGAACAGCCCTCTTTTGAACTGCATGATGTTTACCGCTCATTATCAGTGATAGCAGAAGAGGCTGATTATATTCAGAGCCGCATTTTTAAAAATAGCACTGCAGTGCAAAAACGAAATACTCAAGTAATCTATTATGACTGTACAAATTTCTACTTTGAGATCGACAATGAAGAGGATGATAAGCAGTTTGGCAAAAGTAAGGAAAACCGCCCACTTCCTATAGTAGGAATGGGGCTGTTTATGGATAGCGATGGTATTCCTATATCTTTTTGCATTTATCCCGGAAACCGCAATGAACAGACCACTATGATTCCACTTGAAAAGAAGATGCTTTCTGGATTTGATATGTCCAAGTTTGTTGTCTGTACAGATTCAGGGCTGTCATCTGCAACAAACCGGGTGTTTAATTCCTACGACAGCGAAAACGGATGACAGCGGGTATATAACAACACAGCCTATCAAAATACTTAAAGACTTCTTACAAGAGTGGTGTATGGTTGATGATGGATGGCTTCGATGGTGATAGAAGCGGCAAAAAAATATAGGATATCAGAATTAGACAATGAAAAGGATAGAGACAAGATTTTCTACAGATCGCGATGGATTAAAGAGGAAGGTATTGTCCATACAGACAGTGGCGACAGAAAAGCAAATAATCGAACAGAAGCTTATTGTTTCATACTCCTTTAAAAATACCGTGATTTCCAGCGCTATAGTGCGTAAAGGACAGATTGAAAGAGCTGCGAAAATGATTGAAAAAGGACGCTCATCGATAGAAAGAAAAACAGAATGATCCTAAACGATTTATAAAAAAACCGACCATACAACAAAGTATGGGAGATTGCAGATGTATCCATAAACAGCATAGACCAGTCATATATTGAAAATGAAGAAAAATATGATGGTTTCTATGCTGTATGCACCAATCTTAATGACAACATAGGTAGTATAGTCAGGGCAAACAAGCGACGTTGGGAGATTGAAGAATGCTTTAGAATAATGAAAACTGATTTTTGAAGCACGTCCTGTATATTTTAAACAGGAAAGACAGGATACTTGCCCATTTCATAACCTGTTTTATTTCGCTTATTGTATACAGGTATCTTGAAAAGAAACTTAATAATAAATATACCATAGACCAGATACTTCCTACCCTTCAGGAAATGGATTTCATAAAGTACGAGGGTAAAGGTTATCAGCCCATTTACACCAGAACAGAACTCACAGATGCACTGCACGATGCATTTGGATTCTGTACATCTAAACAGATAGTTCCAATAAAAATGAGGAATATTTTTTTCACAAACAAAAATAGATAGTGTAACGTGCATATGTAATTTTTCCAAAAGCCCTGTAACTCGCTTCTATAGCGAATTACAAGGCTTTTTTTCTTAAAAAGCTGTCAAAGACGGGATATTTTTTAAAATAATACTATTGTCAGTTAATTTTTTTAAGACCTGCCATGCTAAGCTTTAGTTTCCTGATGCCAAAGCTTTCTTTATCAAAGCTCACCGTCACCACATCATTTTCCCTTATTTAGTTCAAGGACTCTCCTTCTCCAAACTTAGCGTGGCTTACCCTGTCTCCCTCGCTAACCTTATCGGAAGTCTTAGGTTCACTGCCAAAGCCCTTACTTATATAAGGGTTTCCTGAAAAGAGATTATTCTTATCCCTTGATGGGGTGAAGGTTACAGTATTTCTCTCTGAATACCTGCTGCCACTCCCCGCATAGAGACTTTCATTTCTCATGCTCCTTGTACGGCTAATGTCCCCTCCGGTAGACAAAAGATGTTCAGGAATTTCTCCTATGAATCTTGATGGAGGATTCCACTGTATATCTCCCCTTAGCATCCTGGAAGCCGCATTTGAGAGATAAAGTTTCTCCATAGCCCTGGTTATGCCTACATAGCAGAGCCTTCTCTCCTCTTCAAGTTCGCTCTCATCACCTGAGTAAATGCACATTTTGCTCGGAAATAATCCTTCCTCCATACCCACTATGAAAACCACCTTGAATTCGAGTCCCTTGGCTGAATGAAGTGTCATAAGAGTAACCTTGTCCATATTCTCATTTTCGCTATCTTTGTTGTCAGCATCTGTTAAAAGGGACACCTCTGTAAGGAAGTTAGAAAGCCTGTCCTCATCAGTTTCATCGAGACCAATTTCATATACTGCCATCTTGTTGATAAGCTCGTCTATGTTGTCGATTCTGCCTTTTGCCTCATCAGTACCTTCAAGCTTTAACTCTTCCACATAGCCTATCTCTTCTATCAGAGTCTCAAGTTCTGCCTTAAGGCTCTTACAGTGCCTGAACTCCCTTACCTTTGCCTCTATAAAGGCTACGAACTTCTCCACCTTGGCTACAGCCCTGCTAAGTCCCGGTATGCTTTGTACCCTCATACAGGCTTCAAAAAATGAGATTTCTTTGTCTATTGCATATTCTGCTATTTTTTCTTCTGTAGTACTTCCTATCCCTCTTTTAGGCACATTTAATATTCGCCTTACCTGGGTATCATCAGTCACATTGTTTATGGTCTTTAGGTAGGCAAGGATGTCCTTTATTTCTTTTCTGCTATAGAAGTTGGTCCCTCCATATAGCTTGTATGGGATATTATTGTATACAAACTTCTCTTCTATGGCACGTGACTGGGCATTGGTCCTATAAAGTACAGCAATGTCAGAATAAGCTGCCTTTCCCTCACTTACAGTCCTCATAACTATATTGGCTACGCCGTCTGCTTCCCTGTCCCCTGTATCATAGGTCTTATAAGAGATGGAAGCACCGCTCTCTTTACTCGTCCACAGCCTCTTGTCTTTACGTTCTGAATTGTTACTTATAACACCGTTTGCAGCCTCAAGTATATTGCCTGTAGAGCGATAATTCTCCTCAAGCTTTATAACCAAAGCCCCAGGATATATCTTCTCAAAGTTTAATATGTTCCTGATATCAGCCCCTCTAAACTTATAAATGGACTGGTCATCATCCCCTACCACACAGAGATTGTTCTCTATTTCTCCTTTTTCATTCTCATGACTGGCAAGGAGCTTTAAGAGCTTAAACTGAACCACATTGGTATCCTGATACTCGTCAACCAGAATATAGCGAAATCTCCTCCTGTAATAGTCTAGGGTGTCCCTATCCTGTATGAAGAGCTCCACAGTCTTTACCAGTATGTCGTCAAAGTCAAGGGCGTTGTTGTTCTTCATACGCTTTTCATACTCTATATATACCCTTGCATATACATTGTCGGAATAGCTTGAATTGGCAGCAAATTCCTCAGCATCTATAAATTCATTTTTGGCATTTGATATGACATTTAGACAGGTCTTTTCAGGAAATTTTTTATTGTCGATATTGAGGGATTTTAATACCTGCTTTACTACTGCCTTAGTATCATCAGTATCATAAATATTAAAATTCCTGTCATAGCCAATCTTGTCTATAAATCTTCTAAGTATCTTCACACAGGCTGAATGAAAGGTTGATACCCATATATTCTCTGAACCCTCTTCTATGAGCAAATCCACTCTTTCACGCATTTCCTTTGCGGCCTTATTGGTAAATGTAAGTGCAAGTATATTCCAAGGATTTACCCCATGTTCTTTAATAAGATAAGCTATTCGCCTGGTAAGCACTCTGGTTTTGCCTGAGCCTGCACCTGCTAAAATGAGCAGTGGGCCATTTTCATGTACCACTGCTTTCATCTGTTCCGGATTTAAATTATCAAGAATATTCATTTTTCTTCCTTTACACTGACTTAATTACTTCTACTCTGGTTACCTTATCGCCATTCATACTGTCTATCCTTAGGGCAAAATCATTGTACCATACACAGGCACCGATGGCTATGGTTCTCTCTTCCCTGTTAAGCACAGTTGTAACCACCTTAGCAAGAGTATCCCCCTCTTCGATAGGAATATTTATTCTTGCCATGTGGTTGGTAATCTTTGTCTTCTGACTTCCTCTGTACACTCGTTTTTCAGTCTCATCAAAATGACAGAGAAGGTATTTCCTTGTAGCAAACAGGGCTGCCAAAGCCACTATGGTAATTAGATTTTCAAGAGGAGTAGTGTGCTCAACTATCATCTGCCTAGCTATGGCAAAGAGGAGTACATCAATGATTGTACTCGGAGTATGCTTACAAAGCATCTTTACGAACTCAAGACCAATCGCTAACATCATTGCCTTTTCAAGGAAAAAGCCCAGTTCTATTTTCTCTCCTACAAAAAAGTCAGGAACTGCTACAGCCAAAAGCTTAACTGTCATAACTGCTATAATGATACTCATAATTATAGCTATTACAAGCTCGAGATAGTAGGTGAGCTCGTGAATCATATCTTGTAAGTCCCTCTTCATAATACCCCCATTTTACAGCTTTCCTTTAACTACAAGCCTCTTGTCATCTGTCTGAAACAAGATAACTATCCCTGACGAAAAGCTTATTTTAACCTTGTCTTTCTCAAATTCATTGCTTACACCAAGGCTGCATCCTGAACTTAGAATGAAGTTCTCAAGCTCGTACTTGGCCCCCTTTATACTAAGTCCCTTAACAGTTTCAGTAAAAGGAATTAGAGAAAAGTACTCTCCGAAGGCCTTGTCCCTCTTTATGTTTATATCTTTATCATGAATGCTTATTACATTGTGTTCATCTATTATCCTTGTGTTAACTCCTCCTGCAAGGGGCTTATACAAAAGCTCAATATTAGCTAAGGTATGGTCAAGCCTTGTGCCTGTAGCACCAAGAAGCACAATGTCCTTAGGATTAAGAGTAAGAGCCAAGGATATGGCAAGCTCAGTATCAGTCTCATCTTTCTCAGGATTAAAAGCCTTGACTATGGGCTTCCCATGGGTTTCAAAAAGAGACTTGAAGTAGCTAACCACCTCTCCATCTCCGCTGTCAAAATCTCCGACTACATAATCAGGGATTATCCCTATCTCCTTTGCCGCCATCATCCCTCTATCTGCAGCTATAACAAGGTCTGGCTCATACTCTTCATATACTTCTCTAACAAAGTCAGTTTCAGTTCGTCCTCCTGTTACAATCAGTACCTTCTTCATACATCCTCTCAATCATCTTCTTGGTATTTGTAGCTATATCTCCGCCAAACACAGCCGTTCCTGCAACCAGTACATTGGCTCCGGCTCTTACAAGCTCTCCTATGTTGTCCTGATTTACTCCACCGTCAACTTCGATGTCTACATTAGGAGCCATTTCTCTTAGCTTCTTTATCTTGTCAATGGTAAAAGGTATGAACTTCGGCCCTCCAAATCCCGGATTTACGCTCATTATAAGCACCATATCCACTTCAGAAAGTACAAGCTCGATAGCAGAAAGAGGTGTGGCGGGATTTATGGAAACCCCTGCCTTAAGCCCCAGTTCCTTTATCTTTGTAACCGTCCTGTGCAAATGCTTTGTAGCCTCTGCATGCACTGTAATAAGGTCAGCCCCTGCCGCCTTAAAATCCTCTAAATATCTTTCAGGACTCTCTATCATAAGATGTACATCAAATACCTGATTACTGTATTTTCTAAGGCTCTTAATCACAGGCATCCCAAAAGATATACTTGGCACGAAGCTTCCATCCATTACATCAAGGTGGAGGTATTTAGCACCGTTTTCCTCTGTTATCTTTACCTGCTTAGCAAGCTCACCAAAGTCTGCCGCAAGTATTGAAGGTGAAAGTATGTATTCCATATTAGTATCCCCTCTTGTTTGATAATTCCTCATAAATCAACTTGTAGTTCTTATATCTGCTTTCTGATATCTTTCCTTCGGAGAGGGCTGTTTTCACACCGCAGTCTCTTTCTCCTATGTGGATACAGCCGTTAAACTTACAGTCCTTTACATAGTCTTCAAAGTCAGGAAAATAGTCCTTAAGCTCCCTCTTATCCACATCAAAGAGTTCAAGGCTGCCAAATCCCGGTGTATCACAGATATAGCCACCCTCTCCTATGTAAAAGAGTTCTGCATGTCTTGTAGTCTGCTTGCCACGCTCTATCTTCCTGCTGATTTCCCCTGTCTCCATATTGGCCTCAGGCGCAAGGTAGTTAGTAAGCGTAGACTTGCCCACTCCCGAAGGCCCTGCAAGAACTGTAAACTTACCCTTAAGATACTCCTTTATCTCATCAAGTCCCAGCCCTTCTTTTACACTTATTTCAATCACCTTGTAATGAGGAGAATATATCTTTCTAAGCTCTTTTAGCTTGGCTTCATCTGTAATGTCACTCTTGCTTATTGCAATGGCAACAGGAATCCTCTTTATTTCCATCATTGTCAGAAATTTATCAAGGAGATTCATATTAGGCGCTGGCTTTGCACCTGCAAATACTATAAGAGCCTGGTCAGGGTTAGCCACGGCGGGACGGATAAGAAAAGACTTTCTCTCCTTTATTTCTATGAGATTGCCCTTCTTATCCTCGTCTGAGAGGACTTCAATCTCAACAACATCTCCCACCAAAGGCTTTATTCCTTTGTTTCTAAATATGCCCCTGGCTCTACATTCATAGGCTTCTACTTTGTTATGCACGTAGTAGAAGCCCGCAATTGCTTTTATTATTCTGCCTTCCATTAGTTTGCAGCCTTACTCCAATTCTTGATACGCCATACTTTGCCATCATATACCTCACCATTTACGATGAGATAGCAAACTGCTTCACTTTCACTCGTACCGATTATATCCTCGATACGAAGTGGGAAGTCCTCATAGCTTAGGGTTCCTGAGTATACTGTAGATGTCTTTCCGTCCTGATCCATCCTTACTTCGATGTCTCCGCTCTCTCCACTTTCCGCAAAAGGATTCTCATCTATGGTAAGTGATGCCGAGTAGGTATAGGTGACAGGCTTAGGTCCCTTGCTTATGCTAAGTGTGATTGTGCTTCCTGACTGTGCCTCATTTCCACCCGCAATACTCTGGCTGATAACAAAACCTTTCTTAACATTGTCATCTTCCTTATATGCTATGGAAGCCTTAAATCCAGAATTGCTAAGTGTAGTAGTTGCATCTTCCTCGGTCTTTCCAACCACATTAGGTACAAGAACCTGCTTATTCTCAGGGCCGGTGCTTATTACAATGGTAATGGTTTCACCCTCTTTTGCAGACGCACCTATGGCAGGAATGGTTTCAATAACGCTTCCTTCATCAACTGTATCACTAGCATTCTCCTGAACCTTTACGGCAAACTTCAAGCCCTCTAAGGTAGCTATAGCACTGTCCTTGGTAGCATTTCTTATATCAGGAATTGTAATAGCATCCTCTCCCTTGCTGATAGTTATAATGACTTCGTCATCCTTCTTAATCTCAGAACCCTCAGAAGGAGTGACATTCATAACTGTTTCTTTTTCAAACTCTCTTGAGCTCTCTGACTCAAATCTGTAGTTGGTTATTCCCGAATCAGAGAGAATATTAATTGTCTCCGCACGGGTACGTCCCTTAAGTGTAGGAACTGTTATTAAAGCAGACTTCGAAACAGGCTCTGATGCTATGGATGACGCTGATACTACCTGGTTGGAACTCTGAGGTAATAAGCTGTCAGAGTTTTCTGCCTTTCCCCCAAAGAGGTTGAAGCCTTTGATTAAAAGCACTATTACCACTACTGCCAATATAACAATAGCTGCAATTCCTCCAAAAAGGATGAGTCTTTCCATCTTAGGATCTATTGTCTCTTCATCATCTTCAGGAAGTTCGCGGATTTGACGAGGTTCACGCTTCTTAACAGGCTCTGCTGCCCTATTGTTACTATTATATCTTCCCTTCTTAATAGCCTCTACCTCCTCTCCTGATATATTGATGGTAGGAGAATCCGTAACTGCTGCCTGAGCAAAGTTCACATAGTCTCCCTCCGGTTCAGCAATTGCCTTCTTAAGGTCAGCTATTAGCTCTGTTGCAGTTAGATATCTGCGTTCAGGCTTCTTCTGCATACATTTCTGAACTATCTTCTCTATGCTGCAGGAACTTCAGGATCGAGCTCTCTAAGAGGAACAGCCTCTTCATTGATATGTAAAAGAGCCACTGATACAGTATTATCTGCTGCAAAAGGCATCTTGCCGGATATCATTTCATAGAGGGTAACTCCAAGTGAATATATATCACTCTTTTCATCTGAATAACCACCTCTTGCCTGCTCAGGAGAGATATAGTGAACAGAACCCACTGCCTGCCCTGCGGCTATAGTATTGGAGGTAGCAGCCTTGGCTATACCAAAGTCCGTTACCTTTACCTTGCCTTCCTTGGAAATGATAATATTCTGAGGCTTAATATCCCTATGTATGATATGCTTTGCATGTGCCGCCTCCATACCCTGAGCTATCTGAATGGCAATGCCCACAGCCTCTTTTAGCTCAAGCTTGCCCTTTCTTTCAATGAATTTTTTGAGAGTTATGCCCTCAACAAGCTCCATTACTATATAATGCAGTCCTTCATCCTCTCCTACATCATAGACATTAACTATGTTAGGATGTGAAAGTCCGGCTGCAGACTGAGCCTCAGCCCTAAACTTAGATACGAAGTTCTTGTCTTGGCTGTACTCTTCTTTAAGCACCTTTATAGCCACCTGTCTTCCAAGCCTGTTATCTTTTGCATTATATACATCAGCCATACCGCCTGAACCAACAAGGCTGATTATCTCATAACGATCTCCTATCAATCTACCTTTATTTAACATATTTTACACCTCTATCATTACTACTGTAGCGTCATCTTTGCCGCCATTGTTTACAGCAGTTTCTATTAGTTTTCTGCAAATTTCCGATAAATCTTTGTCAGCTCCCGCTATTTCCTCCAATGTCCCCTCATCCATCATATTGGAAACACCGTCTGAGCATAAGAAAATCCGGTTCCCTTTCTCGAGTTTCACCTCAAAAAAATCTACCTCAATATCAGGTTCTACTCCAAGTGCTCTAGTCACCTTATTCTTATGTGGGTTAAACCTTCCTTCTTCTCTCTTGATTAACCCGCTTTTAATCATCTCTTCTACTACGGAATGATCCTCAGTAATCTGAGATAAAGTGCCGTCTTGAATGACATAGAGCCTTGAATCTCCAACATTTGCAATGTATAAAATGTCGTCTTTAATAGTAGCTAATACAATCGTAGTTCCACAACCTTTTAGCTCTTCATTTGTCTTTGTTTTCTCCCTAATACCCTCATTAGCCGCCGCTATAGCAGACCTTATGGTGGATATTATTGAACCCCCATTGTTGTTCAGAATGTAATCTTTTACATTGTCTACGCAAAATTTGGAAGCAAAGTCACCCCCATTGTAACCTCCCATTCCATCTGCCACTATAAACAGATTGGAAAGATCACCGACTGCCCCTTCTTCACATAGCAAAGAATCCTGATTAACACTTCTGTTTTTTCCGGCTCTGGATTCAGAAAATGTCTTCATCTATGTGTCTCCCTTCTAAACTCATAAAGCAATTCTGTCTAACTCCTACGATACATATACAGGATGTTAGACCTTGTTTCTCCTATTCCCCCATAACTATCTTTGTCTAATCTTTTATATAAAAATCAGTCACTCATTTACGTTTTCCATATATTCTTTTCGAAGCTGTCCACAGGCTGCATCTATATCCTGCCCCATCTCCTCTCTAATAGTAGCATTTATTCCCTTATTCTCGAGTATCTTCTTAAACCTGAGCACGCCCTTAGGTGCCGAGCTCCTATAGGCTCGCTCCTTTATAGGGTTAATTGGAATGAGATTTACATGGCAGTTCTTTCCTTTAAGCAGGACCGCCAGCTTCTCCGCATTTTCCGGAGTATCATTTTCACCGTCTATCAGGCTGTATTCGTAAGAAATCCTCCTTCCGGTCTTATCAAAATAATAGTCCGTAGCCTCAAGTATCTCTTTGATTGAGTATTTGTTAGCTATAGGCATTATCCTTCTTCTGTCTTCATCCGTAGGTGCATGCAGGGAAATTGCAAGAGTAATAGCCAAATTTTTGTCTGCAAGCTTCTTTATATTGGGGACAAGTCCACAGGTGGAAACAGTAATATTTCTCTGGCTAATATTAAGCCCATTCTCATCCGTAATCATCTCCAAAAACTTAAGCAGGTTGTTAAAGTTGTCAAGAGGCTCTCCTGTACCCATCACAACTATATTGCTCACTCTTTCGCCTGTTTCCCTCTGAATGGTATAAATCTGTGAGAGCATCTCAGATGGTGCAAGCTGCCTTGAAAGTCCAAGCAGGGTAGAAGCACAGAAGGTACAGCCCATCCTACAGCCTACCTGTGACGAAATACAGACTGAATTGCCATATCTGTACTTCATAAGCACGCTTTCAATCACATAGCCGTCATATAGCTTGAATACAAACTTGGATGTATCCCCCGAAGCTGAGTCCTTTCTAGCCACCTCTGTAATCTCCGTAAATGGCAGTCTTTCCTCAAGTTTATTCCTTAGTTTAAGTGGAACATTGGTCATCTCGTCATAGCTTCTTACCAGCTTTTTATGTATCCACTCATACACCTGCTTAGCCCGAAACTTAGGCTCGCCAAGTTCTCCTATCAGAGACTGAAGCTCACTCAAGTCAAGGCTCACAATATCTTTTCTTCCTTCTGTCAAATTATTCTTCCCTCATAAATTCTGAAATAAAAAATCCATCTGTTCCAAGTTCCCCCGGAAACAGTCTTATAAAGCCTTTTTTTGCTTCATTTACAAGTCTTTCACCGTCTTTATATCTATCTACGTACCCTCTTATTTTATCCGAAAAATCCACCGATGAAAAGCCTTTAAATTCTGAAATAAATGTGAAATTTTCCTCATTATCAGCCTTCGTCATCGTACAGGTGGAATATATAAGCCTTCCACCCTTTTTCACATACCTTACAGCATTCTCAAGGATTTTCTTTTGAAGTATGGCTAGCTCCCTTATCTTATCAAGGCTCACATTGTATTTTATATCCCTTTTTCTGCCCATAACTCCAAGTCCTGAGCAAGGCAGGTCGCAGATAACAAGATCAAATCCATCCACAAATCAGGATTGTACAAAGAGGCGTCATTTACCTTTGTTTTTATCTTAGAAACCCCTATCCGTCTTACATTTTCCTCAATAAGCTCTGTCTTACTTTCTGAGATGTCACAGGAGATTATCTCATCTACCTCTTCCATCTCTTCAAACAGCAGGCTTTTCCCACCAGGCGCAGCACAGAGATCGAGCACTCGCGCTCCCTTAGGAAGACCCACAATCTTCCTGATAAACTGTGAGCTTTCATCCTGAATCACAAAGTCTCCCTCTTCAAAGCTCTCAAGGTAGCTAAGACTGTCAAGTTCAAGTATCCTTACGCTTTCAGGGAAAATTGTATCGCTGCCTGTCTTAACTCCCTCACCTTCAAGCTTCTTTATCAGCTCTTCTCTATCTCCCTTTGTGGCTCTGGCCGTCAGTGGCCTCTTCTCTTCAAATGCCTCTAATATCTCCTCTGTCTTCTCACTGCCATAATCCTTTATAAAGTACTCCACTACTGCCTTAGGGGTGGAATACTTTATCTCAAGGTATGTGATTATATCCTTATTTTTATCAGGAAGTACAATACTTTCCTTGTTTCTTGCTATATTTCTAAGCACCCCGTTTACAAAGCCCGATAGCCCCGTAAATCCTCTTTTCTTAGTAAGCTTTACTGCCTCGTTGATAGCGGCGCTGTCAGGTACCCTGTCCATAAAGAAGAGCTGGTAGACAGAGATTTCTAAGAGAAGCATAATAATAGGCTTCATCTTCTTTACAGGGGTTTTTGAATATCCGTTTATAATAAAATCAAGGTACAGTCTTTTTTCAATGGTTCCCTCATAAAGCCTTGTAATAAAGCCCCTTGATGATTTATCAAGATAGAGGTAACTATCAAGAGTATCCTTAAGTATAGTGTGGCTAAGCTTGCCCTCCCTTAGGGAGAGGAGCATATCAAGCACTACTTCTCTTTCATTAACAGCCATAATTATACACCAAGCTCCTGTCCTATATTAAGAGTGCTTCCCTTTAGGAAATCGCCTGCACTCATTCTTTTTTTACCCTCAAGCTGTACCTCAAGCACCTCTATGGCACCTTCTCCACAGGCAATGGTAAAGCTCTCCTTGCCTATCTCTATTACACTTCCTGCCTTGCCACCTCCCTCTACAGCTCTTACCTTCCACAGCTTAAGTGTCTTGCCTGCAAGCAGAGTATAGGCACTAGGCCAAGGATTCATACCTCTTACAAAGCAGTCAAGTTCTTTTGCAGATTTTGTAAAGTCGATAAGCCCCATCGCCTTGGTAAGCATTTTAGCATAGGCAGTAGGCTTTCCCCCTGCTTTGTAGGGGTAAGATTCCCCTTTTCAAGTTCATCAAGAGTTTCAAGTATAGTCTTAGCCCCAAGTGCCATAAGCTTGTCAAAGAGGCTTCCTGAGGTCTCATCCGCATCTATCTGAATCGTCTTTTTAAGCAGGATATCGCCTGTATCAATGCCCTCATCCATAAGTATGGTAGTAATTCCGGTTTCCTTCTCTCCATCAAGTACAGCCCACTGTATAGGAGCAGCCCCCCTGTACTTAGGTAGCAGCGAGCCATGTATATTTACACAGCCATATTTTGGCATCTTTAGTATACTTAAAGGTATAATCTGTCCAAAGGCTACCACCACCATCACATCAGGATTGTAAGCTCTTAAAGTCTTTACAAACTCTTCATCCCTTACCTTTAGAGGCTGATATACCTTTATCCCTTCTCTCTTGGCAATGACCTTCACAGGAGACGGAGTAAGCTCTCCCTTCCTTCCCTTAGGCTTGTCAGGCTGTGTAACTACGGCCTGTATCTCATGTCTTGATGCTATCAATGCCTCTAAGGAAGCTGCCGCAAAATCAGGTGTTCCCATAAATATTATCTTCATTAGTTCTCCTCATCGACAGGAAGTCCTGCCGCTATCTCAGCAGCCTTTTCAGCCTCTTCATCTCCGGCATTGTACACATTGCCAATAACCTTTTCAGTGTATAAATGTCCGTCCAAATGCTCATTTTCATGGATTAAAGCTCTTGCAAAAAGCTCATCTCCCTCAACTATATACTCTTCAAAGTTTCTATTTAGCGCCTTTACCTTTACATGGCTCGGTCTGGTTACTATACCTGCCTTGCCGGGAACGCTAAGACAGCCCTCTGCTCCTGTCTGTTCACCCGAAGTCTCAATGATTTCAGGATTAATAAATACATAAGGCTGGTTTCTTTCTTCCGAGCAGTCAATAACAAATATCCTCTTTAGCACACCCACCTGAGGGGCTGCAAGACCTACTCCGTCAGAATCATACATAGTCTCAAGCATATCATCTATCAGCTCCTGTATCTTTGGAGTATTCTCCTTCACCTCTCTGGCTCTCTTTGCAAGGATTTCATCTCCAACCGTTCTTATATTTCTAAGTGCCATTACTCCTCCATTTATCTTAAACTCTTATATTTATCTATATCATACCCGCTATTATACCATTATCTTATAGCCTATGTAAAGTTTATGGATTCCCGTGCGGCTCAAAGTCAAACTGCACGCTGACTTTGCTAAAATCAGAACTCTCCTTTACATAGTCTTCAAGCAGGTTCTTAAGCCTAACCAGTTCATCTCTATCAGGCGACTTTAGGTATATTATCTTTCTGTAGATATCCCTAAGCTTAGGAATGGCAGCCCATACCGGCCCATTTACCACAAAGCTCTCTGATTTTTTCTCTGTTAAAAATCCCGCAAGAATTTCAGCTCCCCTGCTTACCTCCTCAGCTTTTGCGGCAAAGAGAATAACTGCAAGAAGATGAGTCTCAGGAGGGTATTCTCCAAGCTTCCTATATCTTATTTCTTTGGAATAAAAGTCCTTATAATTGCCTGTTGCCGCAGCCTGTATCACATAGTGGTCAGGATTGTAGGTCTGGATAACCACCTTACCTCTATATCTTCCTCTTCCTGCCCTTCCTGCTGCCTGCACAAGAAGTTCGTAGGTAGTCTCCGCTGCCCTAAAATCCCCCAAAAACAGTGATAAGTCAGCAGCCAGTATGCCAACCAGACTTACCTTTTCAAAGTCATGCCCCTTTACTATCATCTGAGTTCCTATGAGGATGTCAGCTTCTCCATTCTTAAAGCTCTCAAGTATAGCCTCGTGGCCGTTTTTACCTGTAGTCGTGTCCCCGTCCATTCTAAGCACTCTGGCAGTGGGGAAGTCCTTTTTAACTATTTCCTCTACCTTCTCAGTACCAAGACCAAAGGTACCTATATACGGCGAAGTACACTTTGGGCATTTATCAGGCATTTTCTCTTCGTAGCCGCAGTAATGGCAGACCAGCCTGTCAGGTCTGTGAAAGGTAAGGCTTACATCACAGTGAGGACATTTGATGGCTTCACCACAACTCCTGCAGGAGATGAAGCCTGCATACCCCCTTCTGTTGATAAACAATATGGTCTGCTCCCCCTTAGTTAGCCTGTCTTTTATAAGCTCAGAAAGCCTCCTGCTGATTATTGACTTATTGCCTGCCTTAAGCTCTTCTCTAAGGTCTGTAATCTCAATCTCAGGTGGTATGGCCCCTGCTGGACGACTTGACAGCATAAGTACCTCTATCTCCTTATCCGAAGCCAGCTTCACAGCTTCAAGGCTTGGAGTTGCAGAGCCAAGTATTATAGCTGCCCTCTCCTCCCTTGCCCTATAAAGCGCCACTTCTCTTGCGTGATACCTTGGAGTTTTGGAGCTCTTGTAGCTTCCTTCATGCTCCTCATCCACTATGATTAGTCCAAGGTTATTAAATGGGGTAAAAAGGGCGGATCTTGGCCCTACTATTATGTCTATATCTCCGTTCTTAGCCCTTAAATACTGGTCATATCTCTCGCCCTGCGACATCCTTGAGTTCATGATGGAAATTCTCTCTCCGAACCTCGCAGAAAGCCTCTCCACCATCTGAAAGCTAGTGCTATCTCAGGTATAAGGAAGATAACCTGTTTCCCCTGGCTTATAACCTCCTCCATTATCTCCATATAGACTTCAGTCTTGCCGCTGCCGGTTATACCAAAAAGGAGATACCTTCCGTATATTCCCTTCCTATAGTCATTTACAACCTTGTCAACCGCCCCTTTTTGCTCGGCATTTAACTCGACCTTACCAGAATTCTTCTCTCCTGTCTTTACAGGCTTTCTGTATAATAATTCTTCCTTTATCTCTATAATTCCGTCTTTTACCAGCGAATTGAAGGCAGAGGAGGCGGCCTTCTCCTCCTTTATAAACCTCTCATAGTTAAAGTCGCTCTCTATAGCTCTTCTTAGGATTTTTGCTTTAACCGTATATTTTTTTCTATCAAATTCCCTGAGGATGTCTTCTGCCTCTTCCCTGCCTTTAAGAAGAGATACAGTCCTCTCCTTTATTCTCTCTATCTTCCTTGGTGCCTGAAGCACTGAGCGAAGTGCCTCATTTACAGTGCCGCCGTAGTTGCTCTTAAGCCAGTAGGCAAGCTTTATCAGCTTACCCTCTATCTGAACACCTGTCTCGGACTTCCTTAAGATATCCTTTACAAGGCTTTTATCTATGTCGGTATCCTCTTTTACTTCAACCACAAAGGCCTTAGTTTCTCTATTTCCTCTTCCGAATGGAACTATGACTTCGGTGCCTATGAGGTCATCAGAGTTTCCAAATCCTCCGGTATCCTATAGCAAAATGTCCTATCAAGCTTGTCAACTGATATTCCCACCACAACCTCAGCGTACACCAAAATCACCTCCATTCATTTTAGATTAATCATTATACACATAAAGGGCAGTCGCATCCCGGATGATTCCTTCTGCAACGGCCCTCATAAAATACTAAAACTCTCTAATTATTCCTCTTCTTCCGCTTCCTCACCACCTACAATCTTTACCTTCTCGTGATAAAGCTCATCAACGGCGATTGATAACGGCTTGCTCTTTTCATTCGCTGCAACATAAGGCTCAGAACCTGAAATTATCTGTCTTGCCCTTCTTGCTGTAGCAAGCACTATGGAGTAACGGCTGTTTACTAACTTGCTCTCGCCCTCTTCCACATCTTTGTTTGCAACTTCCATAAGGTCTGAATAAGATGGATGTAACATCATAATGATTATTATTCCTTTCTATGTTTACTATATTACTTTACTAAAAGTTAAAAGCTCTTTTTCAGGTCATCCGTCAAAGCCTCTATAAAGCCTCCCGCTCTGTCCTTCTTATGCGAAGCCGCCTGAATAATATGGTGGATATCTCTAACTGCATCATCCAGATTATCATTTACAACTATGTACTCATAGTTATCTATATACTCTGTTTCCTCCGCCGCCCTCTTAAGCCTCTTCTTTATAGTGTCGGCCTCCTCTGTTCCCCTGCCTATAAGCCTGTTTTCAAGCTCCTTAGCATTTGGTGGAACTATGAAGATGAGTACAGCCTCAGGATACTTTTCTTTGATCTTGAGCGCTCCCTGTGGCTCTATCTCAAGGATGACATCCTTACCCTCAGCAAGCCTTTCTTCTACGTACTCTCTTGGAGTACCATAGAAATTTGTTCACATACTCAGCCCACTCTATAAGACCGTCACTCTCTATCATACTATGGAATTCATCTCTTGTCAAAAAGAAATATTCCCTTCCATGAACTTCTCCTTCTCTTGGTGCTCTTGATGTAGCTGATATAGAGAGTGCATAGTCCTCTTCTGCCACAAGTTTCTTAACTATAGTTCCCTTACCTACTCCTGAAAATCCAGAGATTACAGAAAGCACACCTAACTTTTTCATACTCTTATTCCTTTATATAACATAATTATAGGCAAAGTATTTAACTTCCACCGGCGATTCTAATAGTTTTGACATTCATTTATACAGGATTTCTAAGGCTTTGCAAGGTTCTTGCAAAATATTTATAATCCGCTTATTTTTGTATGTCATAACATATCATTTTAATCCTTTTCATTCGCCCAGTCAAGTGTACATTTTACAGCCCTCTTCCATCCTTTTAGTTTTCTTTCTCTCCTTCCCTCTTCCATATGAGGCTCAAATAGCCTTCCTAGCTGCCAGTTTTTCTTATCTCTTCTTTGTTTTCATAATAGCCTGTTGCCAGCCCTGCAAGATAAGCAGCTCCAAGAGCAGTTGTCTCAACACACTTAGGTCTTCTTACATAGGTATCCATAATATCAGCCTGAAACTGCATAAGTAAGTTGTTGGCAGAAGCACCTCCGTCCACCTTAAGCCCCTTAATCTTAACTCCTGCATCCTCCTCCATGGCTCTAAATACATCGGCTGATTGATAGGCTATGGACTCGAGGGTTGCCCTTATAAGATGTTCCTTTGAGGTTCCTCTTGTAAGGCCAAATACTGTCCCTCTGGCATATTGATTCCAGTAAGGTGCACCCATACCTGTAAATGCAGGAACTACATATACTCCGTCAGCATCTTCAACTTCTAATGCATAGTCCTCTGACTGAGCAGAAGTCCTAATCATCCTAAGACCATCTCTAAGCCACTGGATAGAAGCACCTGCCACAAATACGCTGCCCTCAAGGGCGTATTCTACCTTGTCACTTGTGCTGGCTGCTATAGTTGTAAGCAGTCCTGATTTTGAGCTAATGGCCTCACTTCCCGTATTCATAAGGATGAAGCTTCCCGTACCAAAGGTATTCTTCACATCTCCCTTTTCAAAGCAGCACTGTCCAAAAAGTGCCGCTTGTTGGTCTCCCGCAGCACCGGCTATAGGTATGCTCCCACCAAAGAGGCTTGACTTGGTTTCTCCGTAGATATATGAACTTGGCTTTACCTCGGGGAGCATATTTTCAGGAATATCAAATATCTTAAGTATTTCCTTATCCCATTCGAGTTTATGTATATTATAAAGCATGGTCCTTGAAGCATTGCTAAAGTCGGTCACATGCACCTTTTTACCTGTAAGATTCCAGATAAGCCAGGTATCAACTGTACCAAAGAGGAGTTTACCCTCCTTAGCCTTTGCTCTCGCATCCTTTACATTGTCAAGTATCCAGGCTATCTTGCTGGCTGAAAAATAAGCATCGGGAATGAGACCTGTAGCCTCTCTTATATAGTCTCCATAGCCTTTTCTTACCACCTCGTCTATCATATGCGCTGTACGCCTACACTGCCATACTATGGCATTGTACACAGGCTCACCTGTCTCCTTATCCCAGACTACAGTTGTCTCCCTTTGATTGGTAATACCTATTGCTTCAATGTCTTCACAGCCTGCACCTATATTAGCCATAGCTTCTACAGCTGTAGCAAACTGTGATGACCAGATTTCCCTTGGGTTATGCTCCACGAGTCCAGGCGCCGGATAAATCTGTGTAAACTCCTTTTGTGCACTGGATACTATATTTCCACCCTTGTCAAATAGTATACTCCTTGAACTTGTTGTCCCTTGGTCTAGTGCCATCAAATACTTCCCCATAATGCCTCCTTAGCTTAGCTGCCACCTAGCCTTACTTCCGTTTTCATCCTTAGTTACTATCAGCTGTTCTTCTATTTCCTGCTTTAATTCATTGACATGGGAGATAATTCCTATAAGCTTTGAGCCTCCTGCCATGTTTTTAAGGATTTTCACAGCCTCATTTCTTGCATTGTTATCAAGGGTGCCAAAGCCTTCATCCACAAACATCATGTCAAGACGTACTGCGCCGCTTCTTGCCTGTATCTGGTCTGCCATACCAAGGGCAAGAGAGAGGGCTGCCTGAAATGACTCTCCGCCTGAAAGCGTCCTTACATCCCTGCTTTTACCTGTTATATATGAGTATACCATAAGGTCTAGTCCTTTGTTAGTACCCTGACTTGCTTTCTCTATTTCATAAGTCCTAAGCTCAAACTGTCCTCCTGTCATAGAGCTAAATCTCTTATTGGCAGATATGAGAATCTTCTCAAGATACCGTCTTTGAACAAAGGTCTCTATGTCCATCCTGCCTCCGGTCACATTGCCAGAGAGCTTTGAGTAGAGACCATTTATAATGCCATACTCCCTTGCCGCCTCTCCCCTTCCGCTTAACGAAGCACCAAGCTTATCAAGGATTTCACTGTCAGTCCTGTAATCAGCCCTTATCTCTTCCACTTCACTATGGAGAAGATTATAAGCCTCATCCGCCACAGCAAAGTCCTTCTCTAAGCTTTGGGTATCAGGTTTTTCCTTATCCTTTACAGCCTCCTTAAGGTTTGCGACCATACCAAGAGCCGCCTTCATATTGCCCTCGTAGGCATTTATTTCATTTTGAAATCTCTCCCTATCGCTTTTTTTATACTCATTTACAATGAGAGACCACCTTTCCTCAGAGATGCCAAACCGGACAAGGGCTTTTTCATAGTCCTCTCTCTTAGTCTGACAGCTATATAGAAGATTAGGGCAGTCTGCCGAAAGCTTCGCGATAAGGGTTTCCGTCCTTTCTTTTAAGCTCTTTGAGGCCTCGCTCTTCTCCTCTACCTCTTTAGCGTGACGCTCAGCCCTTACCTTTCTTTCATCCTCAGCCTTTTTAGCTGCTACAGCCTCCTCTTTACTCTTAAATTCGAGTCCTGATTCAATCTCCTTTATAAGGGATAAAATACCTGCAACCTCCTTAGCTGTCTCACTTTCTTTTTCCTTTACATCTTCTTCTTCTTTTTTCAGAAGGATTTTCTTTTCTTCAGCTGTAGAAAGCTTCTCCTCTATAAGCTTTAATTCCTTAACCTTAGCATTTACTTCATCCTGCTCCTTTAAGAGCTTCCTTGAAAATACCTCAAGTTCAGCCTTAAGCTCATTAAGCTCTACTTCTTCACAAGGCTTGGTGTCAGCAAATAGCTCTTCATTTACCAGAGTAATCAGCTTTTCTTTGTCAGCTCTTAAATGCTCTTCCTTCTCACCCGTCCTGGTCTTAGAGGTTTCATATTCTGAAAGCCTTGTGTTTACACTGTCTTTTAGCTTTGATACCCTTTCTTCAAGCCTCTCAATATCCTCTTTTCTTATCTCCTCCTGTCCCTTAGGAAGTAAGCAGGGTGAAGGATGAGAGAGGGAACCACACACAGGGCAAGGCTCTCCCTCCTTAAGGAGGTCTCTTGCAAGCAGGCCTGCCCTAAGCTCATAAAATAGCCTCCTCTTAGGAATCAGTTCATCCTCAGCCTCCTTAAATCTAAGAAGCTCATCCTCATAGGCAGCCTTTAATGTATTTAACTTATCTTTTTCATTTTTTAGACTATCAAAGCCCCCTATCAGGCTATTTAGTTCACTAAGAACCTTGGCAAGAGTCCTCGCCTTAGCCTCAGCCACCAGTCCTCTTTTTTTCAAGACTTGGCACCTCCTTTAGAGCCTCAGTCCAGGATTTTTCAAGGCTCTCAAATTCTACAAGCCTCTTCTTTGCTTCCTCTACTGCACTTGCTAACTTCTCTCCCTCAGCCTCTTTAATCCCCTTTTCTATATTCTTCTCTTTAAGGCTCTTAAATTGCTCTAAGGCTGCCCTTACCTTTTCAGATACTGTATTAAATCTTTCTACAACTGTAGATAATTCTTCCTTAGCCTTCTTCTCAGCCAGGCTGATATTCTCAAAGGCAGAGATTAGTTCAGGCAGCTTTTCTTTGTTTATCTCCAGTTCATTTACTGCATTTTGATAGGTTTTCTCAGCCTCCTTAAAGCCTGCATAAAGGGACTGTGCTTCATAGGCAGCCTCTATCTCTTTAACCAGACTAACCTTCTTAAGGATATCTTCTTTTTTAGCCTCCAGTTCTCTTACCTCAGCCTCAGCCCTAACAAGACTTTCAAAGAAGCCCAAAAGCTGCCTTCCCTCAGTTAGCTCCCTGCTTATCTTATCTCTTTTTAAGAAGACCTCTTTATCTTCTTTTTCTTTATGTTCAAGGATGATACCAAGTTCGTCACAGAGGCTCTTAAGCCCGTCTGCCGCCTTTTCAATGTCGGTAATATCAACATCCTTCTTCATTTTAACAGCAGTATAATCTCCTATAACACACTCTGGCAGCCTGATTCCACCAATCAGCAGTTCACACTTGGAGCTAAAGTCCTTAAGCTCGGTCTTCTTAGCATCACTTCTAAGCTTTAGCTGCGCAGTCAGTTCTTTATATATCTCAGTCCCAAAGAGTTTTCTAAACACGGCCTGCTTATCATCTCCTCTTAGCACCTCCATAAATTCTCCCTGTGCTATCATCGAGACCTGCATAAACTGACTCTTTGTAAGCCCCACTATCTCTTCTATTTTCGCATTGGTTTCTTTCAGGTTTTGAGAATATTCCTCCCCATCAGAGTAGAATAGGGATACCTTTTCCTTCTCATCAGTAAAACCTTCACGCCCTCTCTTGTAAGGCCTTTTATGTCTTGGTATCCTCTTGACCTTAAATTCTTCCTCAGCACTTCCAAGCCTTTCAGTAAAGGTAAATTCTACAAAGGGTTCACTTACAAAGTCTGTAAACTGGCTCTGCAGCTCCTCTCCAGACTTCTTGTTATTCCCTGAGCTTGCCTCTCCAAAGAGGGCAAAGACAATGGCATCAAATATGGTAGTCTTGCCTGCTCCTGTGTCTCCTGTAATTAAAAATAAATTCTGCACAGGCTTAGTAAAGTCTATCTCGATCTTCTTACCGTAAGAACCAAAAGCCTGCATAACTAACTTTTTAGGCCTCATAGACTATACCCCCTTTAAGCCGTTTATTATCTCGATGAGAATTTTCTCTTCTTCAGCATTCATTTCACTTAAGAATGCTCTACAATTATCTATCTCGTTTAGTTCGTCTGAAATCTCAGTTAGACTACTACTGTTTACCTTCTTTACAGCCTCCCTTCTTATCTCTAAGAGGTTTGGAAATCTCTCCCTTATTCTGTCAGCTGCGTCTACATCTGTAGTATCATCCTCAGTTAAAATAACCGTTACATAGTCCTCGGAGCCCATCATTAAGACTTCTTCAAGCCTTCCCCTAACTACCTTGATATTTCTAAGAGGCTTAAGTGGAAGTACTTCAGTATTTATCCTGCCTTTTTCAAGCATTTCCACCATAACTATGCCCTTTTCCTGTCCTGCCTCACTTACAGAGCAGGCAAGGGGAGTACCACAGTATCTGTGGCAGTCTCCTATCAGCTTCCAAGGCTTATGTATGTGGCCAAGGGCAGAATAGTCAAATCTTTCCAGAATGTCAGCATCTACAAGGTCTATGTTTCCTACTGATTTAATCTCAGAGTCCATCCTTTCCACTTCCTCAGGATTCTTACCAAGGGGAAGATAGTACTGATGGCTGACTAATACATTTCTTTCATTTTCATCTATGTTTTCTCTATCAATAAGCCTGTGGAGCGCCTCGTTATAGGTGAGGTTATTTTCATTTTCATCCAGACCGAATACATTTTTTACAAAAGACGGGCGCACAAAAGGGAGAAGATAAAAGTTTACCTTCCCATATTCATCCTCAAGTACCACTTTTTCAATATGTTCATCTGCCTTCTTAGGCGGAAGCCCTATAAGGTGCAGGTTGTAGTCTGAAAGTACCTTCCTGAACTGATTGATGCGGACTGCGCTGTCGTGGTTCCCACTGATAACCATAATATGCATCTTCGGTGCTACTGCCACAAGCTTCGATATGAAGCCGTCAAATATCTCTATCGCATCAGAGGAGGGCACCGAATTGTTGTACACATCCCCTGCTATAACTATGGCATCCGGCTTTTTGTCTCTAACTTCTTTTACTATCTCATCTAAAATGTAGCTCTGGTCTTCACTCAGGTCCTTATTCATAAGTTTAAGCCCTATGTGAAGATCTGAAATGTGGAAAAATCTCATTTATACCCCCAAATCCGATATTGTGATTGTTTAGCAGCTTGACATAATAAGTAAATATTAGTCCAGCTAATTTGTGACACCAGTGGTGTCACAAATTCATTCTTGTAATAAGTTTCATAGAATTTCTTCATCCTATACAATCCGCGTCTATTAAATCCCCTTATTCCCGGGAATTCACTCTGTATCTCTTGTGTTAGAGAATCGATATATCCATCACCAAATGATGCCTTTTTAGATTCCAGATGCAGATACTCTCCAATTCTCCAATACATTCCTATTAGTTCTTCGTTAACTTTTTTCAATGCATTTTCTCTAGCTGCATTTATAATATTGATCAAGTTTCTAGCTGCCTTTATTTCATTTTTACCCATATAATATCCTTTTTCTAATTTGTGACACCAGTGGTGTCACAAATTCAATTTCTCTATAATTTATGCTGTGGCTAAATTACTCAAAATAATATTCTTTTCTTTAATCTGTTTAATATATACAAATACCTTCTCATACCCATATAGTAATTTAACTAACACTTCCTCCTTGAGATAAAAAATAATCTCTCGGAATCTCTAAGCCAGTAAATATAAGGCTTTTAGATTCCTTTTTTATTAAAATCCCCCACTTTTTTTGCCAAAAACACTTGACAAATCCATCGAAAAATGCGGCGCTACGCGCCCTTATTTATAAGACATATTTTTCGATTGGAGGCGATTTTATGTTACCTGTTAACTGCGGCAGCCATGCCGACTACCAAAACTTTGTTGTTAAAAATCTTCGTAAATATTATCCTAACCCGGATGCAATTGCCCACTCTACATGGGATATCATTGAACGTTTTTGGACTTTGGATTTATCTTACACTGATGAATTCATGCGTGATAAATACTCTAAATTCGGTCCGGCTCCAAGAACACCTTCCTCTATGCAACGCTCTTATCTTTTATCCATTGATTTTAAGGTTACTTCCATAACCGATTGGGTGGCTCAACTTAAAATCAATCCTTTGTACGCAATGCTTAGCAGTTTCTTGATGTGTCTGTTTCTAAAGGACTAATCAATGCTGATTCTTTATCTGTAGCAGGTGACGGCACTCCTGTTGTTACCTCTCACAGAATGAGAAGCTGCCGTATTTGTTGCTGCCCCAAAAAGGGTATTTCCGAATGCAGCTGTGACAGATACTTTTCTCAACCGGACTGCGATATCGGATGGGATTCTTCCAGAGACTGTTGGTATCATGGATATGATTTATATATGCTGGTTGCATCCGATTCTGAAAGCGACCTGCCTGTTTTTCCTTTATTAAATCCTGCTTCCAAACATGATTCTCATGGATTTTTAGAAACATTTTTCAGAATGAAATCCTTTCTTCCTGATTTCATCGTTACAAAGCTGCTTTTAGATTCTGCCCATGATGCAATGCCTATCTACGAGTACTGTAAACAGGAAAACATCACGCCTTTCATTGATTTGAATGAAAAACGTGGTATCAAAGTTAAATACAAAAATGACTTTACCATCGGTAAAGATGGTGCCCCTGTCTGTAAAGAAGGGTATCGTATGAACAATGATGGTTGTGAACCATCTAAGCGTCGTGTAAAATTTAGATGCCCACTTGCAAGCAGAAAATACGGCTGTTCCTGTGAACATCCCTGCTCTGATTCAAAATATGGCAGAACAGTGCATCTTGCCTTGAGGACAACCCAAGACTGATTAACATACCACCTCGTGACAGTGCGGAATGGAAAAAGGAATTTAATGCAAGAACTTCTGTAGAGCGTTCCAATAAGCGTGAGAGAAATTAGACTTCAAATTAGAAGACGGCAGACACCGCTCTACTAAGATGTGGTACTGCCGCCTCTATCACATCATGATGCTTGGGATTTGCCCTTTGAATCCACCCCACAAAAGTTGATTTTAGAAGTGGCATAATCCTATTGACTATAATACCATATTTTGGAACATAGTGAAAGCTATGTTTGTTTCTCATGCTTATGTTTGTTTCTCATGCTTATTTTTATTCCTTTTCATTTTTTTCGGATAATATTCACTTTTCAATGTCCATCGTCAACTACACTGACCATAATCACTCAGGATTCCGAGAGATTATATAATAAATCATCTTAGTATAAACTCTTATTACTACGTTATACTCAATGACTCATCTCATTTAATCTCCAACTTACCATACTTGATATAACTACCAAATATCCTAGTCAATCAAACAATCAAAAAACTCCAATATCTCATCAGCACTAACCGGGCTCATCTTATTAGCATCAACTCCTACATCATATCTTTTAAGTCCTTTTTCCCTATTTTTGATATTATATTCCGAATTATTATGCTGATGCCCATGTAAATGGATCGAACCTCTGAAGTAATGATTCCATTCTTCGATAGGATAATGAAACAAAATAAAGATTGTATTTTTATATTGAAGCTCATAATAATCCTTTACCCACTCAAACAGAGAATTGTCAAAGGTCTCTTGGGTAGCAAATTTATCATGATTACCTTTAATCAGATACTTTTTACCATTTAGTCTTTTTAATACATCTGTTGCATATTCAGTACCCTTCATTGTAAAATCTCCAAGAATATATATATCATCCTCTTCTTTTACCTTCTTATTCCAGTTGGAAATAAGCCTCTCGTTCATCTCATCTACATCACTATACGGTCTATTAGCATGTTTAATCACATTTTTATGATAAAAATGCAAATCAGATGTAAAATAAATCATTGAATCCCCCTCACCACCCATACTTCTCTAAATCTACCCTGTTATTCACAACCTCTATCCCGTCTTCTCTTAGCCTCTTTGCCTGTGCGTCAGGGCCCCCGAAGGCAAAGGAGCCTGAGCATTCTCCTTTAGCGTTCACCACCCTAAAACAGGGGATGATATCAGGTTCGGGGTTCTTGTGGAGGGCATTGCCTACTGCTCTTGCCATCTTCCTATCTCCTGCAAGCTCTGCTATACGGCCGTAGGTCGCCACCTTCCCCTTGGGTATCTTCTTTACAGCCTCATATATACGCTTAGTCGGAGAATCTGTTATTATGGCATAGCTTTCAGCTATCATGTTCTTTACATCCTTGTCAGGGATAGAGCCGTCTAGTATAATGGTATTCCAATGCTCTTTATTTTGATGCCAGCCTGATATAACCGACTTAAAGGCATTTCTCCAAAAGTCCCTCCACTCGGGAGAGACTTTTACATTGAGATTTATGAAGCCTTCTCTTTCATATATCCAAAGGAAGGCTTTTTTGCTTTCTTTTACTCTGATTAACTGCCAGTTAGTATCCTTAAAGGGCATTTCCATATAGGTATCGGGAAATGTAAGCCCAAAGCTTGCCACTTCTTCTCTGGTTTTCATCCTCTTAAATTTCCTTTTAGTTGAACTTAAATATCTTTCTTGCCACCTCGTAGCCCCAGATTATTATCTTTCTTCCACCCTTGCCAGGCATTCCCATAATAGCGCCGAGAAGGGTATGCTTTATCATACGGTTCATCTTAGGATTCTTGGTCTTAAGATATCTCCAGATTTCCTTCTTCTTTTCAAGATTCTCAGGCTTACCTGACTTGATGAGAAATACAGTACATATAGTCATCATCATAGCAAGGTAGTTAGTCATATATTTCTTTAGCTTGCCCTCTTTTATCTTAGACAAATCATGTGAGCCTATGAGTATCTTAGTTATCTTAATCTGCTGGTCTATCCTGCCAATCATCACCTTTTCATTGACAGACTGGTCATCTCTTCCTATAAAATACCTGTAAAGGTCAACATCCATATAGTACATAGTCTTTACAAAAGGAAGAGGATAATACACAAATATATTGTCCACATAGAAGGTATGCTCAGGCAGCTTAAGTCCAATCTCCTTAAGGAGAGCAGTTCTGTAGAATACAGAGTGCATAAGTATGTACTGAGAATTCCTTATCCTGCCTATATCAGACCAGGTGAAGAACTGATTCTCAGGGAGGCAGTTGGCATATCCCATTGTACTTGGTTCACAGCCTACCTTCTCATACACATAGTTACAGATAAGCATGTCTAGAGTCTTATTGCCTCTGATTACAGAGCGCAAAAAGTCCATCACCTTGGCAAGGGCTTCAGTATTTACCCAGTCATCAGAGTCAACCACCTTGAAGAATACGCCTGTAGCGTTAAGTAAGCCTGTATTTACAGCCTGTCCATGTCCACCGTTTTCCTGATGTATAGCCTTTACTATGGTTGGAAATCTCTTCTCACACTCCTTTGCTATCTCAAGGGTATTGTCCTTTGTAGAACCGTCATCAACCACTATGATTTCTATATCTTCCCCTCCTGTAAGCAGGGTGTCTATAGCGTGGCTCATATATTCTGCTGAATTGTAGCAAGGTATTGCAACACTTAATACTTTCATTATACCATCCTTTCACAAAGCTCTAGGGCTTTTTCTGTAATTGCATCCATATTGTAATATTTGTACTCTGCAAGCCTGCCAAGCAAATGAAGATTCTTATATTCCTTTGCCAGATTTGCGTATTTTTCATAAAGGGCCTTATTCTCATCGTTTAAGATGGCGTAATAAGGCAATAGCCCGGTATCAGGTGCATAGTCAAGGGAATATTCCTTCATTATTGTTGTTCCAATAACCTTCTGCCCTGTCATCTTCTTAAATTCAGTTATCCTCGTATAGTCCTCATCCACCGTGTAGTTAACAACTGCTTCAGGCTGGAAAGAGTCTACATCGTGATAGCTAAAGTCAAACCTTAATGACCTGTAAGGCAGTGCTCCAAAGCACCTGTCAAAAAGCTCATCAGTCATTCCCGTAAATATCACATCTCCGTCAAACTCGCTGCACTCAAAGAAAATCTTGCCTTCTTCAAGCTTAAGGCAGTCCTTTGCTAAGGTCTGAAGCCTTATATCAATATTAGGGTGGTCAAGCATTTTCTTAAAAAGCTCAGTGTAGCCATCCTTTGGCATTGCCTGGTACTCATCTGTGAAATAACCGTCTTTTTCAGTGAGGATGACAGGAACTCTTGCCGTAACTGCAGGGTCTATCTCATTTGGCTTCACTCCCCACTGCTTACCAGTGTATTTCACAAAGATATTTTCGTACACATAGTCAGCAAGCTCTCTAATCTCCTCATCCTCATTTTCACGAAGCTTAAGGATAGGGATGGCAGCCTCTCTTCCGTAGATACTTATCAGCTTGTCTATGAGGCTTTCTGCCTTTTCCTTATCATATACCAACCTTATGCTGTTTAAGTTAAACGGAATCGGTATGTATTTCCCATATACATTGCCCACCACCTTATGATGATAAGGAAGCCACTCAGTAAATCTTCCAAGGAAGTCGTAGACCTCCTTACTTTTAGTGTGGAAAATATGAGGGCCGTAGGTGTGTATAAGTACTCCGTGCTTATCAACCTCGTCAAAGGCATTCCCACCTACATGGTCTCTTTCTTCAATAACCAGTACCTTTTTGCCGGCCTCTGCAAGCTTTCTTGCAGAGACAGCGCCTGCAAAACCGGCACCTACAATTATAATATCATACATGTTTAACCTCCTAGTTAAGGGCGGATATATAGACATTGCCAGCCGCCTTAAATTTTTTCTCTGCTTCTTTCCTGTCCAAAAGGCTCTTTTTGCCTGTTTTTGCGTTCATCACTTCCACATTCTGAGGAGTATAAGATGTGAGAATGACTGCAGTCCTGGCATCCTGCATAGCAATTACGGGACTTCCCTTTGAGATATAATAGAGAACATTGTTAAAATCAACTCCCGTTAGATTGATAGGGGATATTTCAGGCTGAGACCTAAGGATATCCATGATAGTTCCTTTTTATTTAAATCCTCAGTAGAAATATATATTCCCTTTGCTGTAAGGAAGAGCCTTATAGCAGAATGTACACTGTCATCTTCCTCATAAACGTAGTCCACATCCACATCTTCAGCCTTTGCAGAGGTACTAACCCTTCCTCTTTCCCAAACCAGGTTGCCACCCAGGTCAAGCACATAGCCCATGCCTTCATCTGCCAGCTTAATCATATCGGCTGCCTTATAGGATGAGGACTTGAAGTCTCCCGCTACACTGGCAAAGTATTTCTCCTTGCTTTTCCTTTCCATTCTCACCAAGCCTTATGGTAAGGTCTCTGGTGATAACGGTATTTAAGGTAGAACTAGCCACCTGTGGAATCTTCTCAAGTTTTAGTCCGTAAGGCAGGGTGAGATAGTATTCTGTTAAATATTTATCAGTTCTCCTGTCAACTACCATAACCTCTCTATTTGGTTTTGTTATGTTATTAAGAATGTGGTCAGTTTTAATCCTAACTAACTTCCCATCCTCTTTCTTAACCCTTTCAAGCTCTACGGTATCATTTACTATATTGATTCCTGTTACATATATATTCTTCTTTTCATATGTCTTAAGCGCATTTCCGTTAATATCTGCAATGATAAGCTTCTTGTAAGGAATGTTGATTATTCCGTCTTTACCATTAACCATGTCCTTCTTATAGGCTACACCGTAGACAAAATTGCCTGAAATCTTCCCTAAAAGCCTAAGTACAGCCTTATCTTCAGCTCTGATTTCAGTTCTTCTTCTGGTCTCAAGATCCATAATTATAAGAGTCTTAACCTTGGTAACATCAGGAGTTTCCTGCCATACTATATGATTATTCTCAGAAAGGGCAAGGTAGGAGCCACCTGAGATATTCTCCGCCAACACAGTAAGCCTTCTCTTTATCAGACTGTATGAGTATATCCTGTCATAGAGAGAAAAATAGAAAAACTGCTCCGTACTTACAAAACTAAAGTCCGATATCCCCTCTTCAAAAAACTGAGCAGGAAGGCTTACAGGAATATATGCCTGTTCTTCAATCCTGTCATCCGCCCTGAGGTACTTATAGAGAATAATTCCCGTTCTTCCCTCATATACACCACGGTTCATGTAGCCATATACTATGAAGTATAAGTCACCGCCCTCTTCCATCCTCAGTATCTTTACAGCATGGTTATCAAAATAAGTTCTTTCATCCGAAAAGTCTTCACCAAAAAACGAAAAAACTCTCTTCATCTTGTTTTCTTTAGTTTCATAGTACCAGAGGTCTCTTTCCCTCTCAAAGGCTATGTATTCTTTCTTTGTATCCATTTTGAAGTCAATGTCAGGATTATCAGTAATTCCGAATTTAAGCTGACTCCTTGCAACTGAGGTCTTTTCAGGATTGTAGATTTCTTCCACATCTCTTTCAAAGGCCAAGAGATAGGTCACCTTTTCAACTTTATTTATTCTATAATATTCTTTAACTGAATAATAGTTTGGCACATCTCCCGAAGTCTTTGCTATGTACTTATATACCAAGCTCGTTATATTTTCTGAGTTCTCCGTAACTGTAACCACAGGCTCTGTAAGCCTTTCTACAGCTATCTTTCCCCACGTCACAACCTCATAGGAAGAATGGATATTAATGTGGGCAAAACTCATATTGTCCATGCTTGAATTGGTTTCAAGGTAAGGCTTTATTGCCTTCTCGTCATTCTTGCTTATGGTTGCATCTGAAAATTTTTCCGCAAAATTGTAATTATCAGCAAACTTATCTCCTCTGGTAAATTTTATGGTGGTAAAGAAGATGAACTTTCTACCGTCCTCATTTACAAGCCTTAACTTAAGGGCGAACTCTGTGTCCTTTGAAAGCTCGGAATCAAGCTTAAGTGAGAGTTTCCTCTTGCCCTCTCCGTCTATCTCAGGCGTTTCCATCTCACCGTTTGCTATAACTATATTATCTATCTTGTCCTTTATTTCATACTCTACCCTGACAATGCTGTTATTGTAATCATTGATTAAGAAATCAATGGTCTTATTATTCTCAAGGGGTGTGATCTCCTGCCTCACTCCCAGAGCCTCTATCTCCTGCCCATAGCCGTGAAGAAGGTTAATCTTTTTATCCCCTCTTAGCATATATACGGTAGGAAAGCTTGCCGCAGACATCTCTGTTGTCTCCGTCCTCTCCGAGTAGGATGTTTCCTTTATGTTACTTATAAAATACCCCGCAGACAGCACAAAGAGGAGTATCATTATTATCAGTTTATATATAATTTTCTGCATCAAATCTCTCCAAACTCTTTTCCTATTGCTGATGTTGAAAAACTTAATTTTTTACCGCTTACAGGATGATCAAACGAAAGCATAACTGCCTCAAGTGCAAGACCGCTCCAGCCCTCTATATTCCTGTAATCATTATTATACTTAGTATCACCAACTATCCCGTTAAATTCTTCCGACATCTGCAGCCTAATCTGATGATGTCTTCCTGTTATTAGCTCCACCCTAACAAGGGCTTTATTCCCGACCACCTTAACCACTTCGTAATTAAGTTCTGCTCTTTCAGCTTCCTTTGTCCCCTCATCTACAACAGCAGATACATTCTTTGCCTTATCATGTAGGAGGTAACTTACCTTATTTTTTCTAACACCTATCTGAGGTTCTGCCTTATCAGTGTCGAAGCTTACTACCGCCATATATATTTTAGCAAGCTTATTCTCGTTTATTTGCTTTGAGAGTCCTGCAGCCGCCTTCTTGGTCTTGGCATATACCATTATCCCCCTTACATTCCTATCAAGGCGGTGTACCACAGCCACATAAGGTTCGCCTGTAAGCTTTATTTTATGCCTCATAGCTTCTAGAGCTATATGTTTTTTTAATTCCCTTACAAGGTCTTTATTGCCCCTTTTATCTCCCTGAGAGGGCATCCCGGCAGGTTTTACGCAAACGATGATATCATCATCTTCATATAGGATTTCAATATTTGATACCATATCATACCTGTAAGCAATTCCACCGTAAGTAGAGGTTTAACTGCTTCCTTTCAGCAAAACTTGCATAACTATGTAGTAGTATAACATAAAACGATTTACTTATCACGCATCTTAAGATTATTGTAAGGTTTAAAAAAGGAACCTACAGCCTCAAGCCGTAAGTCCCTATCGATTATCTGTATCTGTAATAGTCCTGTCCGTTGTGGTGGAATAAATGATGAAGTGTATTGTCAAACCAAGCCGCTGCCTTATAAGTGGTGTATTTCTTTGCTACAAATGCAATTGCTCCATTTGAATAGTCACCGTTTTTAAGGACTTTGTCTACAGCCTTTCTGGTTGAATCTGATACCTTACATCTCCAAAATCTTCCGCCCGGCTTAACAGGTGAGAACTGATATACACCTGTTCTTGGATTGTGGGCAAGTACAACTCCTGTGACAGTATTAGGGAATTTTTTATTCTTAACTCTGTTAAGTACTACACTTGCCACATAGAGCTTACTCTTCTCATCCATATATCCAACTTCAGACTGTACAAGGCGGTAAAGGTTCTCTTTATCCTTTGCACTCATCTTGATATTGTAAGCATTCTTATCAGCCTCAGCCTTCTTCTTAGCTTCCTCAGCCTTTTTCTTTTCTTCAGCCTTTTTCTTTTCTTCAGCCTTTTTCTTCTCTTCTTCTTTCTTTGCGGCGAGAAGAGCCTTCTTAGCAGCCTCTTCTTCAGCCTTTCTTGCTGCTTCCATAGCTATTCTTTCGGACTCAGCCGCAAGCCTTGCTATTTCTGCAGACTTCCTTGCTTCTTCCTCAGCTAACTTTGCAGCGGATAAAGGAGTCTTGTCGGCCTCACTATCTGATATAGCAATCTCCTTAGCTTCGTTATTTTCTGCCTTAGCACTATATGAATTTGCCGTTGACAACATATTGAGCGATAAGCAGACAGTTAGCATGCTTAAAATTATCCACTTAAATTCTTTCTTCATAATACTTCTCCTACTTTGTTTTTGTTAATAGTTGTTAATAGATTATGTATTTGTTTCGAATATGTTACGAAATTATTACACAGGCTATGTCGCATAGTATAAGCGTGCATTTATGTTTTGTCAATAAAAAAAGCATTTTTTTGTTTTAAATTAACGGTTAAAAATTTCAAAACCTTCTTAGTTTTATCTATGTTTTGCACAAATACATATATCAATTTAAGATAAATTTGTACATCCTATAGAATTGATTTTTTTAATTTCCTTTGACATGGATTTTGAACTGTGGTAATATTATAAGGGGATATTTTCTTTTTAAAGGAGGTTTTCAGGTGGAACATTTATTAAAGGGAGTATATAAAAGAGTTGATTCTAAGGGAAATGAACGCTTTGTTGCTTCTTTTACCTATAAGAACAAGCATATAAGCTTAGGCAGCTTTGACAGCGAAAAGGCTGCAAATTCCGCTTATAAAGAGGCCGTTGGCTTAACTTCTACCGAAAGCCACAAAACCATAGATGACTATGATGAGACCGCCACCCTTGATTTTGAAAAATGGGTAACCATAGTCAACTTTCGTGATAATGGTCTATATGTGAAGAATCCTATATATCTAAGAAGAAGATACTTTGAATACTACCTCTCTACCACTGATGTGATGAAGTTTTCAGCAGATGAGCTCTTCTACTATTCTAATCACAAGATACTTAGAAGAGGACGTCACTTCTTTGTTGCAGACTATGGTATGCAGGTAAACATCTTAAGCCGCTATGGTATCAGGAACTTTGCTGTAGCAGGCAGGGATTATACTTTTATAAACGGTGATGATTTGGACTTTAGATATGAAAATATAAAGATAATAAACAAATATACCGGCGTCAGAATGGAAAAGCAATATCCGAAGCCGGTATATGTGGTGAAGATAAACATAAGAGGCGCGGTAATAGTCGGAAGATATGATGATGAGGTAAAGGCAGCCATAGCTTATAACAAGGCTGTAGACCTCCTTGCGGATAAGGGCTTTAATAAAAACTATGAGCAAAACTACATAGACGACTTAAACACAGCACAATATGAAAGCATATACGATAAAACAGAGTTTTCAAAGAATTTTATGAAGCATATTTCTTCGCTCTCCCTCTAAAAGGATTTAAAAAATGGGTGGCAAGAAGTACATTTATCACAGTAATAACAAACTGAACAGAAATGCTTAGCATAAGCCAATTCTCCATAATAAACGAGGTACTGTTCTCAAATTTAACGTAATTACCTATGAGCTCAGGTAAGCCTATCTGCGCATCCAAAAGAGCAAAGAGTGTAATAATAGGATTAAGGAGAAATACCGGGTTAAGAGCATTATTGTCTGCCGGACGCACTGCATTACTCATAAGGGTGACAAAGATAGTACCCAGCGCAATGAACATTATCCATACATAGGTCACAGCCATTGCGGTACTTGTTTTCTTAAATATCACAGACATAAATACTCCAAAACTTCCTATATACAGAGAAGTAAGCAAAATAAGAAGCATATACCTTAAAAGGTCTACAAGTCCTGCCCCACCCATGGTAAATACAAGGGCGAGGATAGGAAGACTTGAAATAACATAAATGAGCAGCTTGCTGACAACCGATATGAGCTTACCCATTATTATCCTATAAGGTCCAAGGGTAGTAGCAAGAAGCAGGTCAAGGGTTCCGTGGTCCCTCTCTCCCGAGATAGTCCCTCCGGTTATAGCAGGAACTACAAATATAACCAGACCGAATTCAAGACCGAATAATACCGAATAAAATGTAATAAAGTCCTGTTTAATGGTATATGCGCTGTAAACAGGATATCCGTAAGCAGATATCGCAACAAGGGTAAATAGTCCTATAACTGCAATAGTAAAGCAGTAAAGTCCCACCGTAATAGGAAATTTAATATTTCTTACCGACTGTTTCAGCTCTTTTGTATATACTGCATTTGTTCTATATCTTTCCATTTCTACTCCATTATCTTGATAAATACAGATTCAAGGTCATGTCCCCTTCTACTAAATGAGCTTATCATAACACCCGCTTCCACAAGTCTCTTAAGCAGATATCCCTCATCTTCGTCAGAGCCGCCATAACTTATATAAATTCGTTGTCTTCAGTAATTGTAAGGTTAAGTACAGCCTCATCTTCTTTAAGGACCTCAGCCGCTATGTCGGCATTTTTCATTACCTTCATCACTATAGGGTTTTCTATATGCATAGCTGTCTCAATACTCTCTATGCTTCCACTCATCACAATCTTGCCCTCTTCAATGACAGCAAGGCCTGTAACAAGCTCTGAGATCTCGTGTAATATATGAGAACTTATGATTATAGTCTTTCCTGATTCATTAAGTCTTCTTAATATATCTCTCGTCTCTATTCTTCCCTTTGGATCCATACCGGATGTCGGCTCATCCAGGATAAGAATATCGGGATTGTGAACCATGGCACGGGCAAGTCCAAGTCTTTGCTTTTGTCCTCTTGATAAATCGTCCACAAAAAAGTCAGGCTTATCTCCAAGTCCATGCTCATCCAAAAGCCTAAGGCATCTTCTTTCAGCCTCTCTTCCTATGACATTGTAGGCTGACGCAAAGAACTCTATATACTCTATAACCCTCAGATTGTCATATACACCAAAAAAATCAGGTACATAGCCTATTCTGCTTTTAACTTTGTTTATATCTTTAGCCGCATCAATCCCATGTATGATTATCTTTCCTGAATCCGCAGGGATTAGACCTGAGATTATCCTCATAGTAGTAGTTTTACCTGCACCGTTTGGCCCTACAAAGCCATATAATTCGCCATCTTCAATCTTTAGCGATATCCCATCAAGAGCCTTTGTTTTCCCATAGTTTTTTACTAAATTCTCTATCTCTATCATTATTCATACTCCATTGATATCTTGGTATGTTTGGTATGGTAAATGAAGATATCTCATCATAGGCCGCCTGATCTACCTCATAGCGAAGTGTTAGTTTGCCATCCTTTACATAGATAGGCTCAATGTAAAACTCCTGATCCTGTCCCTTGTTAAATCCTGATTTCCCACCTGTATTCACATATTCTTTAATTCTGTTAATAAAGTCCTCATCAGGCTCAAATATAATATCATATCTGCCTGTAAGCTGATTTAGAGCATATACCTTGCAGGGATTTACTTCTTCCTTATATCTTGTAAACAACCTAAGGTTCTTCACCCTTTTTTTAATATCCACCTCATAGGTTATATCCACTGAATTTCTGTTGACCAGTGCATCATTTGAAAAACTATAACTTTTTTCATACATATACATGGGGAGCTTCCCAAGTGAATTTACAAAATTGTCTGATTCTATCCCTATATCTTCTATTTTATCAGCAGGCAGTATCACTAGAGTATAACCATTAGCCGTATTCACATCTGATGCAAATTCTCCACTAAGTCGGCTCTTTGTGAGAGCAACAAAGGCAGGCTGTTTATAGCCAAGAAGTGAGGTTTTATCGAGCACAGATGTAAGCAAAGCCTGAATCTTTGAATTTTCACCCTCATAGGCAAATTCAAATATTCTATTTAAGAATACCGAATCCTGAAGACTTCCTGTTAGGTCATCAAGGTAGGTATTTTCGTTATCTGCAACAAAGCTCTTTGTTTCGTCCTTTGAAACATCACCTATATATATGATTTCATCGTCATATAAGGCAAATACCTTACTTAAGTCTACTCCCAGTGTATTTACAAACTCACCCTTTAAAACAGTATTATCCCTATAAAAGCTTCCGGCGCTCCCAGTTATTATACCAGGTCTTCCTTTTGCCCTCAAATAAAGGGTATCAAAGGCAGCTGCTTCTTTTACATTTATATCCGTACCGTCATCTTGATTTTCTATATTATAGACTATCCTGCTTAAAGTCGTTTCTGCCGGCTTAGAGTAGCTTCCATATAGACTGCCTACCTTGTATTCATTGTTTATTTCAATAGTATATGGGGTATTTGACGAATTGGTTACTGAAAAGGCTACATTTTCATTCTGTCTGTCCTCTCTCAAATCAAGTACGGATACATAGTTCATATATATACCGTCTATACGGCTGTCTGTACTGACCAGGTAGATAATGACAGTGAAAATGACTGCCCACACAGGTACAAAAACCCAGTATTGTACCCTCCTTTTTCTCTTCGCCAAAATAAGGTAAGTCACAGGACTTACCACTATTATATATATGAAGATAATAGCTATATATTTACCGGATGTTATATTCAGGTTGTCAAGAACAGGTACGAGCACCCTCTCCACCTTCCATACCCACTCTGACTGGTCATATTTCCCAAGATACAGCCTTTTAAGGTTGAAGTCCAACATTTCACTCTCTAAAATGCTAACTCCTCCCTGGCTGTCTCTTTCCTTAAGAATAGCCACAACTTCGCTCTTAAAAACATGTTCATAATCATTGGGCTTAATAATAAGATCAAAGGTAGTTAAGCCTCTGTAGTCACCCTCTATATCTTCTTCCGTTAAATAAACCCTTTTAACTCTCAAATTGTCGCTCCCAAGAAGTGATATATCAGTATCCATTGTAAGAAAACTTGCTACAACTAGTTCAGATGTCTCATCAACATCTCCCTTTTGAATGTTATCTTCAATACTTTCTATTTCTTTTCCACTATCATCTACAAACGATATGGTAAAGCTTGGAGACGAAGTATTGATGAAAGGGTAGAAGTAGACATTTCTTCCCTCACCCTTCTTAACATTGACCTTCTCGCTATAAGAAGAAAGATTATCACCTATAGCGTAGTATTTTAAATATACACTTCCCGAAAAGTCTTTTTTAGCTTTGTTAATAGAAACTTTAATTCTCATAGTCGAGGAAGCTCGTATATAACCGCCGGTTCCATACTCTATATCGATGTCCCCAAGGAGAGAATCTTTTTTTTGCCCTGCCGTCTCTCCTACCGATAAGGCTCGAACTTTTGCAAAGGCTCCCTCGGTACACATTAAACCTATAAAAAGAAATAATACGGATAAGACATAAAACAATCCTTTTTTCACGCCGTTTTTCTCCTATTTTGCAGGCAATACTATTTCAAATACAGTTCCGGAGAGATCACTCTTCACATTGACATGACCACCGTGCAACTGCACAATGTTCTGTGTGATAGCAAGCCCCAGTCCTGCACCTCCTGTTTGAAGCGATCTGGAATCCTCAACCCTGTAAAATTTATCAAAAATATGGTCAATATCTTTTTGAGGAATCAGCCTTCCATAGTTGATTATCTTAATATGTAAGTCACTGTTTTCGTCTTGTCTGTATAAATCAATGATTAGCTTCTTGCCGTCTTTACCATATTTTATGCCGTTCGTAAGCAGATTGGCTATAGCCCTTGCCATAAGTTCTCCATCTGCTTCTATCTTAATAACCTCAGCAGAGGTCTTAAATTCAAGCGTCAATCCCGCTTCCTGAAGACTTGGATAACATTCATCCGCAAGCTGTTCCATTAGCTTTACTACATCTATTTCAGTGAGATGCAGCCTAAGCTCTGTTGAATCTGTCTTTGTGAATGAAAACAGCTCCTCTATAAGTCCCTGAAGCCTGATAGCCTTCTCGTAGGCTACCCTCACATATTCTTCATTTTTTATCTGAAGCTCTTCATTGCTCCTGCTCTCATATGACTTTGCCATCACAAGCTGTAAATAGCCTATTACAGAGGTTAGAGGCGTACGCAGGTCGTGAGCTATGCAGGTAATGAACTCCTTGCGGCTCTTTTCCTCATCTCTTTCCTTGGCAAGAATGCGGTTTATCTCACTGGTTGTTCTGTTTAAGTTACGGGCAATATTGGAAAGTTCATCCTCATTTCTGACCTCAAATTTTATGTCAAAATTTCCTTCAGAAAATTCTTCAATTCCCCTATCTATCTGTTCAAAATAATCGGTAATCTTCTTTGTGAAAAACACAAAATACACCGAGAAAAAGAAGATGAAGCAGACTATCATCTCCAAGATGATAAAGCCCGCAAATCTAAGGCTTTCAGAGAGTTTAATCCTTACATCCTCCTGGTAACGGCTGATAATATTATCACTTTTAGTACCGTTAACAGTCCTTATACCTTCACTAACTCCCGTACTCTTTTGAGGATTACCCGAACTTTCGGTCTGAGGCTTGATAGCGGTAGATGACGCATTTCTTGTGTCTACACTTTCTACCGAGTGGTTAGAATTAACCGAACCTCTTTTTATAAACTCACGAAGCATAAATAAGCCAAAGGTAATAACCAAGGTAGTTATCAAAGAGAGTATCAGACTTACTATGACATAAGTTACAATTTCAATTCTGACACTGCGAAACAATTTATTTTTCAATCTTGTATCCTACTCCCCATACTGTCTTGATTATTTTAGCATTTCTTGCATCCATTTCTATCTTTTCTCTAAGCCTTCTGATATGGACCATTACAGTATTGTTTCCTTCAAAAGCCTTTTCATTCCATACCCTTGTAAATATATCATCGGTAGAGAACACCCTGCCCGGATTGCTCGCAAGGAGGCAGAGAATGTCGTATTCAATAGGGGTAAGTTTAGCCTCTTTATCGTAGGTTTTTACTTCTCTGGTACTCTTATTGATATAAAGCGGTCCAACCTCTATAATTTCATCATCTAAGCCGCCGCCTGACTTCTTCTCTGCATTAAACTCTGTAAATCTTCTAAGATTTGCCTTGACTCTGGCTGTAAGTTCAAGTGGGTTAAACGGCTTGGTTACATAGTCATCTGCTCCGTTGCCAAGTCCCACTATTTTGTCAAGGTCTGTAGACTTGGCAGAGAGCATAATGATAGGTATGTTGTTGGTTTCACGAATCTTCTTAACCATAGAAAGGCCATCCATACCAGGCATCATGATGTCCAGTATGGCAAGAGATATGTCTTCATCCGCCTTAAGCATGGCAAGACCGGTAACTGCATCATTTGCCTTTCTTACCACGTAGCCCTCGCTTACAAGGTGAATTTCCACCAAATCAGCAATTTCTTTATCATCATCCACTACAAGAATCTTTGCTTTTGTATCCATATACTTACTCCTAAGTTTATTAATTTCATTAATTATCCATGCAGTTTAAAACATGAATAAATTTCTGCCTATACTAAAGTATATCATCTTTTTCTAAGCTATGTATTAAGTTATTCTTACAATTTATTTTCTTTTGACAGTTAACTCCTGCAAGCTTTACACCTACTCTAACATAGTGTGCAGTAAGCTTCTGAGCGACTTTCTATTGCACGGGAGGTGAATCTTGCGGCGGGTCACATTAGGTGACATCTACTTATCCGCCGCAGTGCGATACCTCTGAGAAATTTCCTGTTAAAAAAGTGTGTGCTCGCACACACTTCGCGCGCGAGCGGTGCCGTAAGGCAAATTCCCCTGCCGCGAGCTGTGCATCCCTCGGAGAGTTTTTTATTTGACAGGTAATTTCGGAGAAATTTCCTGTCAAAAAAAAATAAGGACAGCTTACGCTGTCCTTATAAAAAAGAGAGGAGTGGTTGGTTAACAGGGAGTCACCAACCTGCAAATGAAAAAAGTAAATCTATACAAATTGGGGAATCTAACAAATTTACTTTCAGTTTGGAACTTATCTGCTGTTCCTTAACTGATGTCTAGAGTATACCGTACAAATATGAAGTCCGTTTGTAATTAATTTTAACAAATTGTGAACATTCTATACCATTCCAATGAACAAGCCATAAGCATAGAGTCCAAGGTAGATTAAAAGTGCTGCAAAGTTCACTCCCACAGCTATCTTAGGTATGGCTTCAGCTATGTATTCATCGTTCAAGGTCTTAAGTGAAACTATGAAGCAGGTTAGTGAAATGACAAAGCCAATCACCCCTATAGTTCCCACATAGATATCAGCAGCTCCTCTTGCCAGTGTTGATATAACAACTGCAGCAATCAGCATAATAAAGCAGATTATTCCAAGCACAAGACAGATGACTCCATCTGTAGAGATAATCTTAGAAGAAACTAAGTCCACTCTTTCCATTATGATCTGATTTTGCTTTCGCTCTCCATCTTCTTTTCTTAAATAGTTTCTTTGGCATCTTTTCATCCTTTATATGTAGGTACGATTTTTCTGATTGCTTCTCTTATTTTTTCTCCTGAAGGCTCAGTAAAGGCAAGCTCTATAATCTCTTCAAGCTCGCTCTTAAACTTGTCTTCATCCATTTCAATTGCCCGTCCTATGTGAATGAGCTTGTTATCTGTATCCCTAAGCCCTTCTTCCTCCATAAGAAGCTCCTCGTAGAGCTTTTCACCGGGCCTCAGCCCTGAAAACTCAATCTTGATATCCCTATCCGGCACAAATCCCGACAGGCTGATTATATTCTTTGCAAGGTCAAGAATCTTCACAGGCTCACCCATCTCAAGTATGAAGATTTCTCCTCCCTTGGCATAGGCTCCCGCCTGAAGTACAAGGGAAACAGCCTCCGGAATTGTCATAAAATATCTGATTATATCAGGGTGGGTAACTGTAACAGGACCACCATTTTCAATCTGTTTCTTAAAGAGAGGAATGACGCTTCCGTTGCTGCCAAGCACATTTCCAAACCTTACCGCCACAAATTCAGTCTTAGAATGATGCCCGAAGGTCTGGATTATCATTTCGCATATTCTCTTACTTGCACCCATCACATTGGTCGGATTAACCGCCTTGTCGGTAGAGATAAGAACAAACCTCTCTACTCCGTACTTATCAGCAGTTTTCACGGTGTTATATGTGCCTAAAACATTGTTCTTGATAGCCTCATTTGGACTATTTCCATAAGGGGCACATGCTTATGAGCCGCAGCGTGGTAGACAAGATTAGGTCTGTACTTAGAGAAAATGGAGTCAAGTCTGTCCAAATTGCGGACAGAGGCAATAAGTACCACAAGGTTAAGCTCAGGGAAGTTGTGTCTTAGTTCCAGTTCTATATCATATGCATTATTCTCATATATATCTACTATAATGAGCTGCTTTGGCTTATGCCCCGCTATCTGTCTGCAAAGCTCACTTCCTATAGAGCCTCCGCCTCCTGTCACAAGTACTGTCTTACCGCTCACATAGCCCATAACCAGGTCAAGCTCTACATTTACCGGTTCTCTTCCAAGCAAGTCCTCAACACTTACATCACGAAGCAGGGTTGCTGATATATGCCCCTCCATAATTTCAGTTACGCTTGGAGTAATTTTTAGCTTACAGCCTGTAGAAGTACATATATTTATAAGCTCACTAAGCTCCTTTCTACTGGCAGAGGGTATGGCTATGATTATCTCATTTATCTTGAACTTTTCTGCATTTTCAGGGATGGAATATCTGTCGCCCACCACCTTGATTCCGTTTATATAGCTTCCTACCTTGTTCTTATCATCATCTATGATGCAGCAAAGCTCCTTCATAACGCTTGCACTGGAAAGAACATCCCTTATAACCATGTGTCCTGTCTCTCCTGCACCGATTAGCATAACCCTTGAAGTCTGCACATTAGCCGAGTTCACCCTGCTGGTAATCTGCATTCTAACCGTCCTGTAGAGGAAACGGATTCCGGCACTCAGAAGTAAGAGTATGAAAAAGTATAAGAAATGATAGGTTCTTGGTAGAAAATATCCCTCTCCATTTTTTTCTTTAATCATAGAGATAAGTACTTCTACTATTGTAGTCTCAAAAACAGCAAGTATGATTCTCTGCATCTCAACCACGCCTGCATAAGCCCAAAGGCTAGAATATAGGCGATTCACGGTAAAAATAATGACGGTTGCAAACATGTTAAGAAGGAGTACAGCCTGCATATTTTCAAGGAAATTATCAGGAATCTTACTAAAGCTAAGGTCAAATCTTAAAAGCAAAGCAAGGACTCCCGCAACCCATACGACCATAAGGTCGTATAGGATGATTAGAGTCCTCTTTATAAGCTGCTGGTTTCTCGTATAAAAGTTAACTATTTTTTCCCTCATTGGTTTCACTTCCCACATTATCCTTTTTAGCAACATAAGCATTTACACCGTAACCAACTCCCAAATACCCAGTAAAGAGGGGCAAGCGCCACACAGGAGTCATTGAAGATTCCTGCAAAAAGATAGCCAATAATACCAAGGGAGATAGCAACTCCAAAGGTCTCTGTTTCTCCGCTTAACTCCTTCTTCCAGTATATCTTAAATGTTTGCACAATGTAGATTACTGCAAGAGCAAGGAAGCAAAGAAGAGCCAAACCGCCGCTCTGAACACCAATCTGTAAAAAGAGGTTATGAGGCTTTGTTATTATCATACTTCCAAAACCGCCATTTAGCCTGCCAATATAATCGTTCTGAGGGAAGGCTATGGTAAATGTATCTGCACCTGTTCCAAGGAAGAGATGGTTAAAGAATACTGGGAAGGTTCTTGACCATATATAACCACGGCCTGATGCAAAGGCATCGTGATCCTTTATTACGGCTGCAGGCGCATTGTAGATATCATCTAATTTGCCGCCACCTGTATATATCTTGTATCCGTCTTTGGTATTCATAAAGGCAAATGAGCCCTTTGGTGTATTGCAATTAATGAGGTATCCTTCTATATCACTGGCAGGCATCAAATACTGAAAGCTAAGGTCAGTAAGCTTTTCATCATTTAAGGTTACTAACAAACCTTCGTCATTCGCCTGGTAGCCTATTTCACTTCCATCATCCTTTGTAAAATGAAGTATAGCCTCTTCACCTGAAGCATCGTAGGACATATTGAACTTTACACCATTGTAGGTTATCTCTGCGTGGTCATTCTTAAGCTCAACCTTCTCAAGCAGAGAATCATTTTTCTGTATAGCTATGGCATTCTGAAGATATGACAGAAGGTTAACTCCTACATAGTTGAAATACACTGCAGAAGACACAATAATAACAGCCGCAAAGCCTACCATTATAGGCCAGCCCTTCTTAATCTTTTGTCTAAAGAGAACAACCGCAAATACTGCGGATACCGCAAAGGCACCAAGGAAGGTCTTTGAACCGGAACCCATGGCGCAGAGGAAGTTGATGATAGTAATGATTCCCCAAAAAGCCTTCTTCCATATTTTCTTAGAAAATACTGCAAGTACCAAGAATATAGGGAAAACTAAGGCAGCATAAGAACCTACGTAGTTAGGGTTATAAAGTGTGAGGTAAACCTGATGGTTACCTGAGCCTGAGAAGGTGAAGCTAAGATTTTCTCTGATTGCTTCAGCATTATCAAGCTGCTTGGGATGATGAGAAAGCGTCCAAGCTTTGTGCCCCAGAAATCCGCACCTACAAGCTGTGTAATACCGATATATGAATGTACTACCGCAAGAACGGCAAGAGCCCCTCTTACAAAGCTGATACCGTAGCTGTCACTTGCAAAGACAAAAGCATAAATCAGGACAACGCAGTAAGCAAGTATAACCCAAAGGGTTTCGTGCTGTTCGTACATTCCGTTAAATCCAAAGCTTCTGTACTTGGATATAAGGGTGGATATGGTCGTGAGTGCAGCATAGCCAAATACAGCATACATCCATACCGGAAGTTTCATCTTCTGACCGTCAAGGAAAAGCTTTGCTCCAAGAGAGAAATAACATTAAAACAGCAACGATGGTAAGTGCCTGTCCCTTAACAATGAGGAAAACATCAAGGCTGTCATCTCCGCCTCCAAACCAGGCAAACTGTGTTAGATTGGTAGAATGTTCCGCCGCCCTTACAATGAGGGGAATAAAGGCAATAACTATTCCCAACAGAAAAAGACTGATTTTCTTTCCCATGTCGGCTTCTTCTTTCTTGTTTTTGTAACCGTATCTGTAATCCACTTTTCTCCTCCAAAGATATATATTCCCGTAAAGGGTTATTTACTGCATTTCGCTATCTATATGCTTTACTGTGATTCCGTTGACCTCAACTCCTTCGCCTACGGGAATCACAATTGAGAGAACTCCGTCAACCATCTTGTGTTTAACCAGAGAGGCACTCTCAGGCTTCACCTTTATTTCTATGTCAGGAGCCTTTATGCTAAGCTGTTTAACCACCGGAAGGTTATTGGCTATTATTGTAGCCTTTTCTCCCGCTACCGCGTTGAAGGTATCTTCAAAATGCTCCAGTTTTTCCTTCTCAACCCCGCTCTTTCCAAGTAGTTCTTTCACCTCATAAGAGGTTAGTTCAACCGGTTCGGGGATTTCCTTATTTAGCTCGATTACTTCCGCTATATTTTCCTGTACTCTCTGTACTATCTCAAGGCTGACCTCATCCTTAAGAGTCTCTGTGATGATAGAGTTAAAAGTCTCTGTCTGAGTCACAGGCGACAGAGGGGAAGTAGTTCCAAATACTGCATCCACAAAGTCAGGATAAAGCTCCTCTGCCTTCTTAGTATAATAGAGGAGGCTGTGAATATCAGGTCCTCTGTCATTAAAAGCAGGGAATAAAAAGCTTTGTCAGGGGCCTCAACCACCCAGTCTCTAACTCTCTCTCCTATTCGGTTAGCATCGGAATCATAGCCTAGAGCAGCCTTTGATAGCTTTACGGGACAGATGGCACAGAGTATGTACTCATAGATAACATCTGAGGCATCTTCTAAGGTCTCTCCGTCCTTTCCTTTACCCGGTACATCATAGTTTCCATGAATAGCAACTATATAATACTTATCACTGCTAGGGTAGTTCGCTATGATTAAATCAAAAAACTTCTCAAGCTTCTCCTCTTCCCTAAGTCCGCTGTCACGAAGCTCAAGTAAAAACTTCTGCTGTCCTTCTCCAAACTCAGCCTCAAGTGGGAATTCAAGATTTATGAGGTTCTTGCCAAGGGTTCCACCAAGACACTTGTGGAAAATGCTTAGGTGCGACAAGAGTTCCTCTTCAGACATACTACTTAGAGCCTCTTTTTGCACAAAGGTTTTTTCCTTCTCTATGCTTACATAACAGGCCGCAAGACTATCAATACGATAGCCATCCTTAGCAAAGAGCTTTCGTATCTCGGATATTTCAGTTTTATTCATATTCTCACCTTTTTACGGCTATTATACTTACAATAAAGTAAATGAGCCTTTTTTCACATCTTCTTATTATAGCAAATAATCGCAAAGAAATAAAGAGCTTCATTAGATACATTTTCAATCCGTTGTATCGGAAAGAATAGTAAATAATAAAGCTCTTAGTTTTTCCATATTTAAGGCAGATTGTTAAATGATATCATTACATTAAACTTCTGAGAAAAGTGCTGTTGAGAGGTATCTGTCACCTGTGTCAGGTAAGACGGCAACTATAACCTTTCCCTTATTTTCAGGTCTTTCAGCAAGTTTTTAGCCGCAATCACAGCTGCACCTGAGGATATACCTACAAGCACTCCCTCTGTTCTTGCAATTTCTCTTCCTGTATCAAGCGCTTCTTCGTTCTCTATCTGAATAATCTCATCATAAATCTCAGTATTAAGAGTCTTAGGCACGAAACCTGCACCTATACCCTGAATCTTGTGTGGTCCCGGAGCTCCTCCTGAAAGCACTGCAGATCCTGTAGGCTCAACTGCAACAACCTTTACATTAGGGTTCTTTGACTTAAGATATTCTCCTGCTCCTGAAATAGTACCACCCGTACCTATTCCTGCTACAAGAATGTCTACCTTGCCCTCTGTATCCTCCCAGATCTCAGGACCTGTAGTCTTCTTATGAACCTCAGGGTTAGCAGCGTTGTCAAACTGTGCAGGGATGAAGCTGTTCTCTATATCTTTTGCAAGCTCTTCGGCCTTTGCAATGGCACCCTTCATACCCAGCGCACCTTCTGTAAGTACAAGCTCAGCTCCATAAGCCTTAATTATATTTCTACGCTCTATGCTCATTGTATCAGGCATTACGATAATAATCCTATAGCCCTTAGATGCTGCTATGGATGCAAGTCCTATACCTGTATTTCCACTTGTAGGTTCTATGATAACAGATCCAGACTTAAGCTTGCCTTCTTTCTCAGCTGTTTCAATCATATTGAGGGCAATCCTATCCTTTACTGAACCTGCCGGATTGAAATACTCAAGCTTAGCAAGTATTGTAGCATTAAGCTTGTGATTCTCCTCGTAATTGGTAAGTTCTAAAAGTGGTGTCCTTCCAACAAGTTCTGTAACCTTTTTGTATATAGCCATGACATTTTCCTCCTAAAATCATAATCAATATTTTTATTCCTATATTGCCTAGTTGTTTTATAGGTTTAATTCTTGGATACTATGATAACCTATTTATTTTATAATGTCAACTATATTTTTTTAATAGTCACAGACTTATACATAGTTGTAGTTTTGTGGATTAAATGCAACATAGGTGTTGCACTTACCTTGAAAATCTAGCTAGAATTAGTAAAATCCACAGTTAAAGATATAGAGTATGGAAAAAGTAAAATCCATACTAATGTGGAATTTACTTTTTCAAATAACAAGGTAAGGAAATTTTCCAACGAGTAATTGACACAAACGGATGACAGCTCATATAATTTATGTGGTCGGAAATGAATGCTTCACTCCTCCGTCTGTCTTCTGTAGTATATTTCTATCCCATATTAAAGATTATAAGACAAATTGAGGAGAGGTACAGCATTTTTCATAATTTGTTTGTGCCTTTAGCAAAGCGAAAGGAATAGTAAAATTTATGGGAAAATCACTGAGCCTAATCTTGGAAAAAATATGGCATACGAATAGGTGGCTTATACTTAATTGGCTACTTTACTCATTGTTTGTATTTTCCTTTAGTACACTTTGGGTGTTGTTACCGGAGTATATTTCAGCAGCTCTTTCTGAGAAGGGGAATTCGCTATTGATACCATGTGCACTCGGCATTATCGCTTCCGTTTGCGCTTTTTTAAGTACTTACTTAAAAAATGATGCATGGATGAGATTAAACAATTCTCGATATTCTATTTTACTTGATTTAATAAGTGCATCGCTTCATATCCCTTTTAGCAAATCTTTGGATGAAAAATATTTAGATGAGCTTGAAAAAGCCAGGCAGGCTACAATGAATCCGTCAATAGGAATTGGCTGCATAATGAGCAGTATGTATGATTTACTTGCAACTATCTTGTCAAGTATAGGAATGTTTTGGATAATTGGCAGAATATCGGTGACTCTTGGAGTCATTGTGTTACTGTCCGTACTCTTTTCGTTTTATCTGCAACATTTAATTGAACGAAAAGGTGAGATCGAATGGAAAGAAACAACTGATTCAAGGAGAAAATTCGAGAAGTCATTCAATGTTTTAATGGAAGAATCTGCAGCAAAAGACATTCGCTTGTTCTCTTTAACGGGGCTTATGGAAGACTATGGAAACAGATTTTCGGATGTAATTGAGAGTATTCAAAGAAAGACTGAAATTTCTAAGGTTAGGCTGCAAATTTATATGTTAATTAACGAAGCAATACGTGATGTAGCGGTTTTTTCTATTTTAGCGGTAGCCACCTTTCAAGAAAAGTTAAGTGTGGGAGAATTTTTAACCTATTCGATAGGGGTTCTTCAACTAAGCTTATTCATTCAATCTCTATTATCTCTTTGTTCAAAGCTGGCGAAGGAAAATTCTCGCTTTTCAGGCTTTTGGACAATATTAAATGAAGCTGATATGGATGTACCTATTCCTGTCAAAAACAATACAGAATTAGAAGGATTATTTACATTGGATTTTGAGAATGTTTCATTTAGATATCCCAATTCCAATCAATATGCTATCCAAAACATATCATTTCATATAAAAGCCGGAAGCCAAGTGGCAATGGTTGGGACGAATGGTGCGGGGAAAAGTACTATTATTAAACTTATTTGTAGGTTATTTACGCCTGAATCGGGTACTATTAAGCTAAATGGAGTTGATATAGAAGCAATTCCGATAGATGAGTATTATAGTATCTTAAGTGTAGTGCTTCAAACAGGAAGTCTGCTTCCGTATTCAATAGAAAATAACATTACACTGTCAGAACAAACTGATTTAGAACGCTATAATCCGGCGTTAGAATTATCTGAATTTTATAGAGTTCAAAATAACTTACCGAGTGGAAAATACACAATGGTTTCACATATTATGGATGAAAACGGAATTGATCTTTCCGGAGGAGAGCGTCAAAAATTACTGTTGGCACGTGCGATATACCATGGAGGAAAAGTATATTTATTCGATGAACCATCTGGAGCAATAGACCCTCTTGCTGAAGAAAGAATTTATAATAATTACCGTTTAATCACTAAAAATTCAACAAGTATTATTATCTCCCACCAGCTTTCTTTCGTTAGTTTATGTGACCATATTATACTTTTGAAAAATGGTAAAATCTGCGAGGAAGGGAATCACGAAGAGTTAATGGAAAAGAAAGGAATTTATTATGAGATGTATATATCGCAAAAAAGACAATACGAAGAATAATGAGGAATGGAAAAATCTGCACGCATTTTTTTCTTATGCGAAATCCAATCATAGCCCGTTATTCAGTTTGATGTTGTCCTTATGCATGGTTAATACTTTAATCGGCATCGTATATGTTTTTATCCCTAAAATAGTTCTTTCAACTGTTCGTAGCTATAATAATTCCCTTCCTCAAACAATCGTTTATATAATTCTAATTGAGGGATTTGTCGTTTCAATAAAAATTATTTCTACATATTTGAATTCCAAAGTAAAATTACATGGGGAAAAACTGTTTCGAGCTGCATATAGGGATCTGGGTGTAACACAAAGCAAAATATCATTTGAGAAATCGGTAACTACGGAGAATTTGAATGATTTAGAGTCTTGTAAATACGGTGTATGGGAAATACCAGCATTTTCTGACAATGTTATAAAACTTGGATCTTCTGGCGCATTACTGCTTTTTAATGCAGTTTTAATATGTGTATTTGATTGGAAGTATTTGCTGATTCCGGTTATCACAATAATTATTTATACTCTTCTATACCGTTTTATTGCAAAAATTGAAATAGATAACGTTCAGAGATTGCTTCCGGAGAACAGAGCTTTTGGTTGGTATTGTCGATTAATTACAGATATTGATTTAGGTGAAGAATTACGTATCTTCCAAGGAGATGGCTTTATAGTTAAACAGTGTAAAAAACTGATGGAAAAAATATATAGAACTAATCAAAAAGCGTATTCAAAAAAAGGCTTACTTTTGGGTATTACAAAGCTTCTCCTTCAAATGCAAATATTATTAATTGCCATACTGTTTGTGCGCAACAACAGAATCAATTTATCATCTGAGGATTTTGTGCTTATTTTTAGTGCAATATCTTCTTTTAGCATAGCAAGTAATGATATTGTATCAGGTATTTCACAAACAAAGAAAATTGGAGCTTTGCTAAAGCCCTTATTCACTTTTTTAGATGATAATCGTAATCCTGGCCAAGTCAATTTTGATGCAGGTATAAATAAAGTAACCACATTGCGTGTTGAAAATTTATCGTATAGCTACCCTAATAGTACGACGCCAGCTATAGAAAATATCAGCTTTGAATTAAAAACAGGAGATAAAATAGCCATAGTTGGTTTAAATGGGGCGGGTAAAAGCACTCTAATAAAACTAATTTGCGGATTGCTCAAACCAAGTTCCGGATATATATATTTTAACGATAAGGATATTATATCATTGAATGATGAAGAATTTACTCGCTATGTCACAATTCTTTTTCAAGATTATCAATTACTTCCTACAAAAGTAATAGAAAATGTTGCGTGTAAAACTCTTGAAACACTGACTCCCGGTGATAGGGAAAAGTTTAATGATTTAATTACAGAAGCGAATAGCATTAAAAAATGGCTATATTCTTTGCCGTCCAAAGAAGAAGTATTTCTTTCCCCTGTCATTTCAGAGGATTATGTAAATCCATCTGGAGGACAGGAGCAAATGATTGCTTTTATGCGTGCACTGTTTAAGTCGTCTTCTATTTGTCTTATGGACGAACCTACAACGTCATTAGATTCACAAAATGGGAATAATATTCTAAAAATGCTACAAGCGATAGACGATAAAATATGTATAATGATTTCTCATAGATTATCGCAGACCAAGTTTTTTTGATAGAATATTCGTTATGAAAGATGGTACAATAGTTGAGACGGGAACACATAAAGAACTGATTTCTAAAAATGGACTATACAAACAAATGTACTCGAAACAGGCAAAGAAATATGGGATAGATTTATAACTTACAAAATATTATGATGTGGTTGTCAAAAGTATTCCACCTGTATGATTTTAACTGAATTTTTGTATTTTGACAACTGAATAAAGCTATGCTTAACTGCTGATGTTATTTGAAAAAGTAAGTTCCAGTCTGAGCTTTAATTTAAATTTTGAAGCCTAGATGTGGAACTTACTTTTTCAATTCACCAGTCACAGACTGAAAACCATTTATCCAATTGTACCCTGAGAAATTCTTCCCATAATTTGCACCTAGAACTTACCTCTGCTTCCTCCATGCCTGCTTCCTGAACTGCTTCTATGTGTACTGCTGCCTCCCCTTGAAGAGCCCGATGAACTGGAGCTGCTTTTCCTCCTTGATTTGGACAAGGTCTTATACAGGAAGAGATCCTGAGCATCGGTTAGATAAAAACTGTCTCTAATCGCATAGTTATTTGCCTGTTTTTCAGGCTTTACCGTCTTTAGCTGCTTAGTCAGGATGATACAGAGGATGATAGAGAAAAAGAGTGACGGCAAGGCTGAATCCTTTACAACTTCTAAAACCTTCTCTTTTTTGGGAATAAGCCCCTCACCATAGGTTTTTCCACTGTCATAATTGGCAAGCATTTTATCACTTAAATTAATATAACGTATAAAACCGCTGTAAATATCTCCTTCTTTGATGACTGGTAAAAAGTCATTTTTCATATACTCTTTTGCCTCATCAGGAAGCGCATTTCCCGCCCTGCCACTCGCGTATATGGCAAAGGCATTTGTGCCAAAGTCCATCACAAGCAGTACCCCATCTCTAGCTGCTCCAAGACCAAAGTTATTGTCATTATAATACTTTTTGGCGTAAGACATTATGTTATTGTCATTAACCTCGTTCTTTAGCGTCAGTATGGATATATCTGCATTTCTGGCAGAGCTTGCCACATCAAGCTTTGAATTTATACTATTCTTATTCTCAGGTGACAACACTTTCGCATTATCCACCATCCTGGGAGCTTTTCTCCTCTGGCTGTAATCTTCAGTTGGAGTTTCGCTTTTTTTCCTTAGGCATATTGCCCACATCATAGGCAAAACCTGTTTTATACTGCTTGATAAACTCGCTGCTAAGGTCCGCATAAGTATTAAATCCCTCATAATTCTTACCGCCAGAAAGATATTTGACAAACCTGTCTGAAATGTACTTCTGCCCCGCATCTGTAAATATATCTATCCCCTTCCCCTTTGTAGATATAGCCCAGTCTCTTGTGCCATAGTCCACTACCAGGATGATTCCGTCTCCCTCATCACCAAACCCATAATTATTGTAATCATAGTAATCGTCTGCAAAGGCAGTTATATCTTCATCCGCCTCATTTTCTACAGTGAGGACGACTACATCTACTTCCTCTTCTTTACTTATCTTATTTAGCTTTTTTAGTAGCTTTTTTTCTTCCTCATCTGTTAATACATCCGCCTTGTCAACCAGCCTCGGATATTTAGCATTGTACTTAGTATCTGCCAAAAGCCTCATACAATCCAATTTACCCACGCTCATAAAAACAAATATAAAAACAAAGAGAAAAAGAAAGATGCCTGATCCAATATGCGAAAAAGCACATTGTCTTTTAGAATAAATATTTCTCAAATCTCTTCCCTCCTATAAGCGTATTACATAGTGTGCTATGGTGAATATAAGCGTTAGTAAGGTAGTTGAGCCCAGAAATATCTTAATCCTAAGTAGCTTATCAAGAGGAAGATCACCCACAAACTTGCCTGTCTGTCCGTTCATAGCAAAAATATAAGGTTTATCCTTCCATCTGGTTGTAAATACCCACACCGGATAGAGGGCATACCTTGTTAATGTGTTGTCTATATTTACAGAGCTTTGCTCAGTCGTTACATAGCTATAGCCGGTGACTGTATTTCTAAATGCCTGCTCTACTGATTTTCTGATTCTCTCATTTACCGTAGTCTTTTGCATATCTGAGCTAACATCATATTTATCTGCCAAAAATCCTGCAAGGTAGGCTGTCTGAAAGTCGACTGCCTCACTCAAGTCATAAGGCTCAATAGACTGCATAAGTATATCATCCATCTTTACAGACGCATCTGCGGGAACTGCCTTAAATGCGTATTCTCCCTCTCTTGTAACTGCAAAATGACTGGTCTCGGTATATGTATAAGAACTGTCACTCCAAGATCTGACCTTCTTACATTTGTATCTGAATCTGCTGTTTGTATCAGCATCATAGAGCCAAAAAGGCACATAAAGCCCCTTTATTTCCTCAATATTGCTCTCATTCTTAAAGACTTTGGGAAGAAGAATCTTCCCCTTCAGATAGTTATAAAACTTCTCCTTAGCCTGCTTCTTATCGAGCTTAAAGGGAATGACAAGGTCGGGGCGGAGTCCCTTTTCCCACTTACCTGTCATAACTACAGGGTTCCCGCAAAAGGGCAGGATGTTGCACCAAGGGTATCATCTCCCACTATCTCTCCCACCACAGGAGTTACAGGAATAAACAGAAAGCCCTTCTCTTTCTCCCTCTTCCCAGCTTCCATTAGGAGCTGACCAGTTTATGGTCTCTTTCTCATCACCATTTAAGATATTATCATAATCCTTTAAGGTATCCATATCGAATTCAGTATCACAAAACGGACACTTCATCTTTTGAGCAGCGGTATCAAACCTTATGGCACCCCCACAGTTGGGGCATTTATAATCCATTAATTCCATTATTTTCTCCCTTATTACATCTTTTCTAACTTTTCCAAAATCTGTCCTTCCACATATTTTACTTCAGCTTCAAGCTCTCTGGCAGAAGTCCTTACCGCGCCGCTGCCAAATATTATCATCTGGATAAGTGCATCAGAGGTAGCCACCCTTACCATACCTTTGCCTGTAAGCTCTAAGCTCGTTTTAGCTATGTAGCGGTCAGCAGTTTCTGCCTCTTTGGTATATACAATCCACAGGTTCCCCTGCTTAATGACATTTTCCTTTCCCCCTTTTACCTTATAAGCATCAAATACAAGGATGAGCTTACAGCCTTTGTACCCCTGATAATTGGCGAGCTTTTCTATGAGCTTATCCCTTGCGCTGTCAATATTTATATCTGCAAGCTCTTTTAACTCCTGCCAGGCAAATATGATATTGTAGCCATCCACCAAGAGATAATCATCCTTACCTATACTGCTCTTAACCCTTCTTGTCTCAGTATGAGCATCAGGATATTCATCCGTCCTGCCTCTCCCCTTCCAGCGGTTTCTAGTAGTTTCTTCCTCCTTCTTTTTGTTGGAAGATACGGCTGACTTAAGTATACTGTCTATCTCATCAGTTCCAAGGAAGACCTCTCCTCTTTCACTTCCCACCTGGCTTGGTAGTCTGTTTGCATATCTTAAAAATACCTCTTCTTCGCCCTCTTCCTCCTTTGTATCTCCAAAATAAGGAAGATGCATGTAGTTAATAACTTCATTCCAAGGCACTACAAAGCCTGCTCCATGTGAACAAAATACTGAATCTGCGGTATTTTCAATATCTGCTTCAGGGTAATATCCTATAGCTTCTATGACTTCCTCAGCATTGTGGCAGACTTCATAGTCAGACGGAGTAAGCGTAAGAACTCCCTCACCCTTTGTATAGGCTCTTAGCTCTAGGGCGTAGTTCTTAACCTCCGATACAGGTACCTTGCCGGTAAGTACAGCCTTCCCTGATATATTTTCAGGCGAAGTAAAACTTCCATTCATCTTGCCTATATCTGTCATCGCCCTGCCTATGGCATCTTCAGGTACTTCAAGCTTAAACTCATACACAGGTTCAAGAAGAACTGAGCTTGCCTGCATTAGCCCCTGTCTCACTGCCCTGTAGGGTGGCCTGCCTGAAGTCTCCACCCTCAGTATGCTTAAGGTGGGCTCTTCCTGCCACAAGGGTAATCTTCATATCTGTAATAGGAGAACCTGTAAGCACTCCCTTGTATTCTTTTTCTTCAAGATGGCTAAGAATAAGCCTTTGGTAGTTAAGGCTAAGCTCATCTTCGCTTACCTCAGAAGCAAAGCTAAGCCCACTTCCTCTTTCAGCAGGCTCAAGCCTTAACTCCACCTCAGCATAGTGCCTTAATGGTTCAAAATGGCCTACTCCGTATACTGTATCAGCTATAGTCTCCTTGTAAAGGGTATGTCCTTCTCCAAAGCCTATATCCACATTGTATCTTTCTTTTATTAGGTGCTTAAGAACCTCCGTCTGTACCTCTCCCATAAGAGAGATAGTAATTTCCTTCTTTTCTTCGGAATACTTTACTGATAATTCGGGTATTTCCTCCGAGATTTCCCTAATTTTAGGCAGGAAGACATGGGCAGGCTCATCTTCAGGAAGCTCTATCTTGTAGCTCATAACCTGCTTAAGTACGCTTCCTACCTCACTTCCTTTAAGTACTCCAAGCCCTGCTCCTGCCTTCGTTTCTTTAAGCCCTGTGACTACGCAGACCTCTCCTGCTTCTACCCTGTCTCTGTTTTCATATTTCTCACCAGAATATATCCTTATCCCTGTAACTTTTTCATCTCCTATCATCTCCCTGACAAATAGGCTTCCACCCATAAGCTTCATATAGGTGAGGCGGTTGCCTGCATCATCCCTTGCTATCTTAAAGACTCTTGCAGAGAATTCATCACCGTATACGGGCGGAATAACGAGGGCTGCAAAGCTTTCAAGGAATTTATCAACCCCCTCATTTTTAAGGGCTGAACCAAAAAATACAGGGAAAAACTTACGGTTTCTTACAAGGTTTTGGATATCTGCAAACTCTATATTCCCTGTCTCCATATAGGTTTCAAGCACCATCTCATCAGTGAGAGAAACCTCTTCCAAAAATTTCTCATACCCTGCTTTATCACCATTAGCATCTGCATAGTCTATTATATTGGAATCAAGCTTTTCCTTTAGCTCTATTAGCATCTTCTCTTTTGAAGTATCAGGCTGGTCCATTTTATTTACAAATATAAAAGTGGGGATATCATAGTGCTTAAGTAACTTCCAAATGGCAGATACCTGAGACTGAACACCTGCAGATGCACTTATTACAAGCACGGCCACGTCAAGTACTGACAGCACCCTCTCCATTTCTACCGAGAAGTCAACGTGTCCCGGTGTATCAAGGAGGGTGAAGTCCTTACCAAAGGCCTGAAACTCAGCCTGCTTGGAAAAATGGTAATCCCTCTTTCTCTTTCAAGCTCATAATTGTCTAGAAAGGCATCCTTTTTATCCACTCTTCCAGCCTTTTTAAGCACTCCCGCTGAAAGCAGAAGACTCTCTGAAAGTGTGGTTTTTCCAGCATCTACCTGTGCCAGTATTCCAAAAACTATATGTTCCATAACTTCCCTCTAAAATCATCAATATCAATAAAAGCCACCGAAGAACTTTCCAGTGGCTTTTACTTTTACAGTTCCCTATAAATATCATAGAGATTTTTTTATAGGATTTAGCAAGTAACTTTATTACTATATTATGATGTGGGTGGCGAAAATATTTGACATCCACATTGATATAGGATTGCTACAGCTTCGCTTTTCATGCTTATATCATATTCTACAAATTATACACAAGACAGTTTATAATATCACTCATAGCCACTATCCTTGAACTATTTAACCTACTATACTATCAGAAAAAGAGGTCTGAGGCTATAGTGTGAATACTTCAGATTATCTAATTGACTAGAACTTTCCACTACTACCACCGTACGTACCACCCGAGCTGCTCCTATGTGTACTACTACCTCCTCCTGAAGAACTTGAAGATTCCCTTCTGGTTCTTGAAAGCTTCTTATACAGGAAGAAATCCTGAGCATTGTTTACATAAAAGCTGTTGTTCAGTTCGTAGTTATCCGCAGCATACTGCCTTCTAACCGTCTTTAGCTGAGAAGTCATACCGTAGCAGACTGCAAGTGCAAGCAAAAGTGCAGGTATAACAGAGGCGCCTATTAAAAAGACCATATTTCTTTCTTTTGGCAGATTACCTACATCATAAGCACTCCCCGTCTTGTACTGTTTGATAAATTTATCACAAAGATCTGCAAAGGTATTAAAGCCTTTATATGTATCCCCATCAGAAATATATGGAATAAATATATCTGTCATGTACTTCTGACCGGCATCTGTAAATGCCCTGATTGCCTTACCTTTTGTAGATATAGCCCAGTCTTTTTTGCCAAAATCCATCGCCAGCAGTATGCCATCACCATCATCTCCAAAATTAGAGCCGTTATAATCGTCCGCAAATTGAGTTATGGTATTGTACTCTGCATTATATGTTGTGACAATAATTACATCTATCTGCTGTCTTTCGCTGATTTCATTTAATTTGGCAAGCAGGCTTTTCTCCTCACTGTCTGTAAGAACATCAGCATTGTCAACCAGCCTTGGGACCTTAGCCTGTGCATATACAGAGGTGAATAGAAAGCTAAAACTGCTTATAAGTGTAAGGAAAAAGACAAGAGCCAATGCAATAAAACAGGCTTTTTTACTAAGTTTATTTATCATCATTGCCCATTCCCTCCCCTCTAAAATACAAAGTATAGGACAAGAAAGAGAATTATAGCCGTTACAATGCTTATGCCTGCAAACAGCTTTGCTCTCAGACTCTTGTCTACAGGGAGGTCGCCAACAAATTTACCGGTCTGCCCATTCATTGCAAAGATGTAAGGCTTGTCATGCCACCTAGTGGTCAGCACCCATACCGGGTAAAGAGCGTATTTTGTAAGCTTATTATCAATATTAACAGTGGACCATTCCTTGGTAACCGAGCTATAGCCTGTTACTGTGTTTCTAAAGGCCTCTTCTACTGAGTTTCTTATACGTGAGTTGACTATCTGAAGTTGTGCATCAGCACTGACATCATACTTGTCCGCTAGGAAGCCGGCAAGATAGGCTGTTTGAAAATCTACAGCTTCTCTAAGGTCAAAAGGCTCTATTGACTGCATAAGCACATCATCCATCTTAGCAGATGCATCTGCAGGAACCCCCTTAAAGTCAAGAGATCCACCTCTTATTACCGAGAAATAGCTTGTCTCCAAATAGTGATAACTACTGTCACTCCAGCTTCTTATCTTAGTAGCCTTAAATCTAAGCCTGCTCTCAGTATCTGCATCATAGAGCCAAAATGGCACATAAAGCCCCTTGATTTCTTCAATATGATTTTCGGACTTGAATACCTTTGGAAGCAAAAACTTTCCGCTAAGGTACTGCGAAAACTTCGCCTTAGCCTGCTTTTTATCAAGCTTAAACGGGATGACGAGGTCAGGACGGAGTCCCTTTTCCCACTTACCTGACATCACAACGGGATTGTCACAGTAAGGGCAAGAAGTAGCACCAAGTGTAGCATCCCCGACTATCTCGCCGCCACAGGAATTACAGGTATATACCGTGAGCCCGTCTCTTTCTCCCTCTTCCCACTTACCTTCGGGAGTGGACCATTTCATAGTACCCTCGGCATCTCCCTTTAGTATGTCATCATAGCCGCGCAGGGTTTCCATTTCAAATTCGGTACTACAAAATGGACATCTCATTTTTTGAGCGGTTGTATCAAAGTTAATTGCGCCACCGCAGTTGGGGCACTTATACTCCATCAGCGCCATTTATTTCTCCCTATTACTTGATGGTGTTGTCAAAAATTTTTGGCAACCATTGATACAGGATTGTAAAAGCTTAGCTTCTTACAATCCTTGCAAAAACATTCCTATTCTGTTCATTTCTTACAAAAATGGCTGCTTACTCATCTATCCTAAGAATCTACCAGATTGAAGTGGTAATATTTATATAGGACGCTTGGCTCCACAGTTGATGCAGAAATTTCCGTTATTTTTATTGCCACAGTTTGGACAGAACCACTGAATAGCTTCACCCTGCGGAGCACCTCCCTGAGCCTGTGCAGCCTGAGCTGCTCCCATCTCATAGAGACTGTTTGCATTCATTCCGCCTGTCTGATTAGCCATGTTCATGCCCATAAAGCCCATCATTGCGCCGTTTGCATTGCCTGCGGCTGTCTTCATAGCCTCAGCCTGCGCCTGCGCAAGGTTAGCCGCTGCCATAGTAGGGTTTCTAAATGCGCCTGATAACTGAAGATTCTTTATTGCCGCTGAATCTTCTTCAGAAAGTGTGATTGGGTTAAGGGCAACTGAGATAATATCAAGACCTCTAAGCTCCTTCCATTTCTTAGAGAGTACCTCATCCATAAGGTCAGCAAGCTCCATAGCGTGGCTTGGAAGACCACTTGGTCTGATTCCCTGCTCACTGAGCTTACCAAAGGCAGGCTGAAGAGCTGAAACGAACTCTGTCTTAAGCTGAGTATCTATCATATCCCTTGTGTACTCATCAGCTACGTTGCCACAAACATTCTGATAGAAAAGGATAGGATTCTGTATCTTGTATGAGTACACACCTGAACAGCGTACAGATACATCTATATCAAGGCCTACATTGGTATCAAGTACTCTGAAAGGAATAGGGTTAGGAGTACCGAATTTGTTGTCTGTGAGTTCCTTTGTGTTGAAGTAGTAAACTCTCTGGTCTCTTCCTGCCTGTCCTCCATAGGTAAATCTTCCGATCATGTCCTTAAATACGGCACCTACACTCTCACCAAAGCTGCCTGAGAACACACTTGGTGACTCACCTGAATTAAAGGTATATTCACCAGGCTCGGCACATATTTCGGATACCTTTCCGTTATTTACTATAACAAGGCACTGTCCATCTGCAACTGCTATACCTGAGCCGTCTGTTATTACATTGTCGCTACCGTACTTATTGGATGATCTTCCACCTATTCTCTTGCTTCCCTTTCTAACAAGTACGTCAGCAGGAAGCGCATCACAATAAAAATACTCCTTCCACTGATCTGCAAGTGTACCTCCCACAGCTCCCACAACCGCCTTAATAAGTCCCATCTCACTACCTACCTTTCTATTTTTACAATTTAGTAGTTTTATATTTTATGATGTGGGTGTCAAAAGTATTTGACACTTGTATCATTTTATTTTGTGTAATTCTTTAACAAGTTTAAAACTAAACAGGATATAAAACTATGTGGCTTTATACCCTGTTTATTAAATTGAACCCCTAACAGGGCAAACTATTATATTATCTTACTCTAAAGCTAACCTTAGTCGTATTACCAGCATAATCCTTAACTACGAGTGTATATCTTCCGCTAAAATATACGCTATGACCACTCTTAATGGTTTTACCGTTTAACTTAGCTGATTTAACACCTGAGTCCTTATCGGAAAAAGTAATTTTTACACTGCCTCTATAGGTTCTTCCATTAACTACACTTACAACAGGAGCCTTCTTGTCAACGATTCCCTTAACCTTAAAGAATGCTGAATAGCTGGTTCCTTCCTTTACATCAGTCCAATTGTTTGGAGTAGTCTTATCTGTAACTCTTATAGTATAGTATCCGTTTCTCTTAACCTTGAACTTAACGGTATTATCTGCATTTAACTTTAACTGGATGGCATTCCTATCAGTAGAGTTATTCCAGCCAGCACTGTTTAAATATCCCCAGTAGTTAGCGTTTTTCTCACCGTCTCTACCTACCTTACCATAACGGTACTGAGCATACTTAAAGAAATCGCCCATTGCAGTTGAGAAAGTAATTGTTGCACTCTTTTTATCTTTGTTAACCTTGTAGCTGGTCTTAACAATCTTGGTTACAGGAACCGCAACTCCAACTACATTTATATTACCATCAAAATCATCATAGTTTTCATGCTTTGCGAGGATTTCTACATAATATGTACCCTTCTTTAGTATGGCGGTAAGCCTCGTCTTGCTGGTATCTTTCCAGTAACCTGCTTCAAAGGTTCCAACCTTTTTTGAAAAAGCTGCATCTGCGTAAAGTGCATACTTAACAGATAATCCATCGTGGTTGTTAAGTGAGAAGCTGTTTCCTAAAAATACCCAAGAGTCTTCGTTAAGAGTAAACTTAAAATAATTATTGATTGCTCCACTACCCTTAACAAGATGTGTCTTCTGAGAAAACACTACATTTAAGTCATCTTCGCCTACGAACTTTTCAGCGGATTCAATAGTTCCTTCTGCAGGCTCTGTTGTTGTACCTGCAGGGGCTACACTGTTTGCTGTAGTGGTTACCTCTGCTGCCTTCACTGTAGCTACAGGCTGTGGAACTACAACATTGCTCATCATAAGAGCAGCCAAAAGTAAAACACCGAATTTCTTATTCTTCATAATCCCATTCTCCTTCAATTAAGATATTTACAAGGTCATAGCAACCTTATATGTGATATAGTATCATAACGTATTTTGTTTTTCAATACCCTTTAATTATTCTTAAGAAAACTGTTATTTTTTGTACATATTTCGCAAGAATTCGTACAAATTAAAATCTCTGAGCCCATTATATCAAATACTTGAAGCCCTCCTAGATAAAACTGGCAAAAACAGAAACTCCCACAAGGGTTAGTATACCGCTCACAATCATAGCCAGACTGCTGACACTGCCTTCTATTTCACCCATTTCCATAGCCTTGCAGTACCAATGGCATGAGATGCTCCGCCCAGAGATATACCTCTGGCAATCGGTTCGTATATCCTAAAAACCCTAAATACAGTTAAAGCTATAATGTTGCCAAGTATACCGGTTATAATGATGACAGCAACTGTAATAGCCACTATACCACCAAATTCTTCTGCAACTCCCATTCCTATAACCGTGGTAATTGATTTAGGAAGGAGGGTTATATACTCCTTATGCGACAGCCCAAAGGCAAGTGCAAAGAGCAAAACACATACCATGTTAGAAATTATTCCTGATATAATGCCTGTCATAATGGCTGCCACATTTTCCTTTAAGATAGTCAGGTTCTTATACAATGGTATGGCAAGGCTGACAGTCGCAGGAGTGAGCAGATAGCTTAAATACTGTGCACTCTTATTGTAGTCCTCATAGTCTATGTGGAAAGTAAGTATTCCTGCTATGACTAAGATGATTGAAATAAGAAGGGGGTTAAGAATGGCAAGCTTGAACTTTTTCCTTAAAAGCAGCCCTATTTCATAACCGATAATGCTCACTACTATACCAAAGGTAGTGCTATTTTCTATTAATCCGTTCATGTTCCTTCCTTTCAATCAGTGCTTGCGTTATTTTCCCCTGATATCACCATTACTACTACTGTAGAAACAGGAGTAATAACAAGTACCGGTACCAACATGTCTTTTAACTCATCAAAAGATGCAAGGAGTCCAACTCCTGCAGGTATGAACATAACCGGCATTATCTCTATAAGGAACACCGCTGCATCTTCTACTGCGCCAAGCTTAACTACCTTAGTCATAAGGCATAGCATCATAAGGCAGAGGCCGTATACGCTTGAAGGTATAGGAAGGTGCACAAAATATTTTATGCCCTCCGCTATACAGGTAACCAGCATAATTATGCCAAATTGTCTAAAATACTTCATCTACTTTCTCCCTCTTTTTTCTACCCAGTCTGTTTCCCGATTTAGCATCCTCTTAATGTATTCACCGGTGTATGAGTTCTTATTGACTGCAACCTCCTCAGGAGTACCTTCAGCTATCACCCTGCCTCCTCTTGCACCACCTTCAGGTCCTATGTCAATGATATAGTCAGCAGTCTTAATTACATCGAGATTGTGCTCTATTACTATGACTGTATTGCCTCCCCTCAGACAGCTTGCGAAGAATATTGATTAGCTTGTGCACATCTGCAAAATGAAGTCCTGTAGTAGGCTCATCAAGCACGTAGATAGTCTTTCCCGTGCTTCTTTTACTAAGCTCTGTAGCAAGCTTGATTCTCTGGGCTTCTCCTCCTGAGAGCTCGGTAGACGGCTGTCCCAGACGGATGTATCCAAGCCCCACCTCGCTAAGCGTTTCTATCTTTCTCCTGATAGTAGGTATATGCTCAAAGAAAGCTAAGGACTCATCTACCGTCATATTGAGCACATCATATATAGACTTGCCTTTGTACTTTACTTCAAGGGTTTCTCTGTTGTAGCGTCTTCCTTCGCAGACTTCACAAGGCACATATACATCAGGAAGGAAGTTCATTTCTATCTTGACTATACCGTCACCTGAGCAGGCCTCACATCGTCCTCCCTTTACATTGAAGCTGAACCTTCCCTTGCTGTAGCCCTTTGCCTTAGCATCCTGTGTAGCTGCAAAGAGGTCACGGATAAGGTCAAAGACTCCTGTGTAGGTAGCAGGATTGGAACGGGGCGTTCTTCCTATAGGCGACTGGTCTATGTCTATTATCTTGTCTAAATTCTCAGCGCCAAGTATAGCATCATGCTTACCCGGTATCATCCTTGCTCTGTTTAGCTTCTTTGCAAGTGATTTGTAGAGAATCTCATTGACAAGGCTGCTCTTTCCGGAGCCTGATACTCCCGTAACCACAGTCATTATTCCAAGAGGGAATTTCACATCTATGTTTTTAAGATTGTTTTCTCTTGCACCCTTGACTTCAAGATAACCTGTAGGAGTCCTTCTTTCAGTAGGAACCGGTACCTGAAGTCTGCCTGAGAGATAGGCTCCCGTAAGAGATTCTTTGCATTTCATTATCTCTTTAGCAGTTCCCGTAGCTATAATCTCGCCACCGTGTTCTCCAGCTCCCGGGCCTATGTCTACTATGAAATCGGCGGCAAGCATGGTGTCCTCGTCATGCTCAACAACTATGAGGGTATTGCCTATATCACGCAGGTTTTTAAGTGAGGCAAGAAGCTTGTCATTATCCCTTTGATGAAGTCCTATACTTGGCTCGTCAAGGATGTAGGCAACTCCCACAAGTCCTGAACCTATCTGGGTAGCAAGCCTTATTCTCTGTGCCTCGCCACCGGAGAGAGTACCTGTCGCTCGTGACAGGGTGAGGTAGTCAAGTCCTACATCATTAAGAAATGCAAGCCTTGCCACTATTTCCTTAAGCACCAGGTCTCCAATTTTCCTCTGAGTAGGGGTAAGCTCCACATTTTCAAAATAATTCTTCGCATCCAAGATAGAAAGTTCGGTAACATCAGAAATGTTCTTATCTCCCACAGTAACCGCAAGCGCAGTGGCCTTAAGGCGCTTACCTCCACAGGCCTTACAAGGGGTGGTACGCATAAAGCTCTCGTATTCCTGCTTGCTTGACTCTGAGAAGGTCTCCCTGTATCTTCTTTCCACATTTTTTATAAGTCCCTCAAAAGGCACATCATATACGCCTTCTCCACGCTGTCCCTTATAATGCACCTTAAGAACCTTACCGCCTGTTCCATGGAGGATGACATCCTGTACTTCCTTTGAGAGCTTCTCAAATGGGGTCTTTAGGTCAAATTTGTATGCCTTAGAAAGTGCTTCAAGAGTGGAATGTGTAAAGCTTCCCTTTTGATTGGAGGACTGCCATCCAAGCACCACTATACAGCCTTCTGCAAGGCTTAGGCTTTTGTCAGGTATCATAAGGTCGGGGTCAAATTCCATCTTGTAGCCAAGTCCAAAGCACTCCGGACAGGCCCCGAAAGGATTGTTAAATGAAAAGGTTCTTGGTTCAAGCTCTTCAAGGCTGATATTACAGTCAGGACAGGAAAAGCTAGACGAAAAGCTAAGTCTCTCCTTGCCTGAAACTTCCACAATGAGTAGACCTTCTGAGAGCTTCATAATCTGCTCTATGGAGTCTGACATACGTCTTTCTATACCAGGCTTTATCACAAGACGGTCTACCACTATCTCAATATTGTGCTTTTTGGTCTTTTCAAGCTTAATCTCATCTGACAGCTGATGAAGCTCACCGTCTACCATTACCCTCACATAGCCTGCCTTAAGGGCACTTTCAAAAACCTTAACGTGTTCACCCTTCCTTCCCCTTACTACAGGGGCAAGAAGCTGAAGCTTGGTGCCTTCAGGAAGTTTCATTATCTCATCAACCATCTGGTCTACAGTCTGCTTGTGTATTTCCTTCCCACAATTAGGACAATGTGGTACTCCGGCTCTGGCATAAAGAAGCCTTAGATAATCGTATATCTCAGTCACCGTACCTACTGTGGAACGGGGATTTCTATTGGTTGACTTCTGGTCTATGGAGATAGCAGGAGAAAGCCCCTCTATACTCTCTACCTTCGGTTTTTCCATCTGCCCTAAGAACTGGCGGGCATAAGAAGAGAGGGACTCCATATACCTTCTCTGGCCCTCCGCATAGATGGTGTCAAACGCAAGAGATGATTTGCCTGAGCCTGAAAGCCCTGTCATTACGACAAATTTATCCCTTGGAATATCTATACAGATTCCTTTGAGGTTATGTTCTCTAGCCCCTCTAATCCTGATAAAATTCTTTGAATTTTCTATATTTTTCTTTGCTGGCATATTCTTCCTCTTATGATGTAATCAGTTATAATATACGTTTATCATAACAGAAAGAAATTAATTTTTCAACCGCTTTTCGAACAGATGTTTATATCTTTTCCGATAAAAATCGACTTATTCTTAGTACCACAAGTACATGAATACAGTCCACTAAAGCAATAATCGATTAAAACTGTGCTTTTAACACTGGCGGCATTATACTAATTCTCTATCCAATCAATCAAATCGCTTGTTGTCATATTCATCCGGTAACCGCCAATCTTCACCAGCTCACCATCCTTATATAGCTGCAATCTTGGATATCCTGTTACTCCCTGACTATAAGTAAGCTCCGGATCCTTGTCCACATCTACCTTGGTAAACTTATATGTAGGTCTTATCTTAGCAGCTTTTTCGTAAAGTGGATTTAAAAGTCTGCAATATCCACACCAGGTAGCACTGTAATCAACTATTACCGTACCCTTCTCCTGAAGTACTTCTTTCTCAAAGTTTTCTCCGGTTACCTCTACTATCTCGCCAAAAGCCGCTACATTCTTCTTGCCGATATTTAGCTTCAGGGTTTTGCTAACCTTCTTGTTAGCTGATAAGGTAAGCTTAAGTTTTACATTGCCGCTTTTTAGGGCTTTTACCTTATACACCTTCCCTGATTTTTTAATCTTTACTTTTTTACCATCCTTGGTACTAACCTTAAAGCCCTTATTTTTACTTGCGGTAGTTACCTTGACAGAAATGTCATCACTTTCACCGATACCTATGGTAATCTCATCTCCTACTGTAAGCTTAACCTTTGACTTTGATAACTCAATGCCATCTGCCTTGGTGTCTGCCAGTGTAAGCTCTGTCTTGGTAGTAAATATCAAGCTGCCTGCAATAGCTCCTAACATAAGTGATTTTAAAATTTTGTTTGTCATGATTTCTCCTTTATTTGTTATTCATATTTCCAGTATCCTTTTTTAACCAAAACCTTCTCTGTCCAAGCCTCTTTTACAATTATATCTTTAGTTTCTATTCTTTGCTCCGCAAAGCTATGCTTGCCGTTTCAAGGCTTGGGCGGTGTGCCTGCCAGTCTTCATCAGAATAGAAAACCTCGCCACATTGGCATACCCAGTGGACGCTTATCTCCTGCTTTGTCACAGCCGGGTGTTTCACTGTCTTGTAAACGGCGGGCACCCAAATCTTTTTCTTTGCAGGTTTGTTTCCGGATTTATTTTCCTTGCCTTTTTTAGGCTTTTTATCCTTCTCATTGCTTTTATCCTGCTTATTATTTTGTTTGTTTTTCCTGTTTGTTGTCTATCTTGCTATCTTTTTTTATTTTCTTGCTTGCTTTCCTTTTTATTCTCTTTATTACTGTCTTTTTATTTTTCTTGCTTGTTCTCTGTCTTACTGTCTTTTTATTTTCTTGCTTATTATCTTTCTCTTGTACTTGCTTGTTTAACTGCTTATCTTCTTTTTATATCTTGTTTGCTTTCTCTTATAACTTCTAATTTCTTTTCTTGTTCTTTATCTGACTTATTTTTCTGCCTTCTTTACTTCCACGGAGGCCACTTTACTTTGCTTCCTATCCGAGCTTTGTAACTTTGCAGCTGCTTTATTTTCTTCTTTATTGCTAACCACATCTGGTAATTTATTCTCAACACTTTCGGCAGCCAGTGCCACTTCAGTAACAGCATTCTGATTTACTTCAAGTTTTACCAGTTTTCCATCTTTTTCTATAATGCGGACTTTTGTGCCCTCACTGCTTTCTAATTTGTAAGCGGGATGTCCACCACAGCCCGTTATTAGTGCTATTCCTGCGAGGACAAATGCTGCTATTACAGGCATTTTCTTCAATCTTGATTTCATTTTAACTCCTAATCAAACGATTGCCTTAAATATATCGACATACTGAGGCAATATTATAAGTATACCCTATTATTTGCCAAAAGTCTAATGCAGAAAACCCACATTAGACTCTTAGCTTTAATATCTCTTTTAATGATGTGGGTGTCATAAGTATTTTCCACCCATTGATACAGGATTGCTACAGCGCAGCTTTAGCAATCCTTGCAAAACTATTTGTATTCAATTACAGTATTGTATCTTCCCATACTGTTCATATTGAAGGTGAGCTTATCGCCCTTCTGTGTGAACTTAACCTTATGAAGCTTGTTGGCATCATCAATGTAGTAAACATTCTTAACCGGCTTCTTACCTGCTACTGTAGTAGTTACCTTGAAGTTTCCATGTGCAAGTGGAGAAAGCTCAACTCTATACATATTTACTGTGTCTACATCAAGCACAAGGTACTTCTTGCCCTTAAGCTCAGGTGCCTTAACATCTTTAAGTACCCTTGAAGAAAGTGCATACTCACCATTACCAAATCTAAATCCTGTTACCTTGGTTGTACCGTCACCACTTACTAAAGTAGTATCATTCTTGTGAGCCTGCTTCTTGTCGATGAGGTAGAGTGCCTGTACACTACCACAGCTTAAGTGGTTAAATACATACTTCTTAGCATTGTACTCTGACTTGTCTTTAACTGTCATAGGGAAGGCATCAATAGCATAGTTGCCCTTAACTACTTCCATAACATAGTTGGTATCCTCAAGAAGTGAAAGGTCTACCCAGCCATCTACTACCTTAGCTTCAATAGTCTCTCTTGTAGAATAGAACTTAAGTGTTACATTGTTTACCTTCTTCTTGTTGTTGCCAAGTACATATACAGGGAGCTTGTAATCAATTCTGTTTGCAAGTTTCTCATCAGTCAATGCCTTAGCACGCTTTGTAAGCTTAAAGCCCTTGAAATCTCCGTATGGAGCCTTGCTTGTTACAAGCTTCTTACCGTCATTACTAAGAGTTACATAAGCATTTTTCATGCTGTATTCTTTATCTAATGCAGAAATGATATAGTCATTTCCCTTTACGAGCTTAAGACCTGAAAGCTTGCCGTTCTTAGAAAGAACAACCTTCTCCACCTTCTGCTTGGTAGCATTGTAAACTTCAAACTTAACCGGCTTCTTAACTGCAGCTGACTTAAACTGTACAGGAATAGCCTTAACTGCAGCTCTCTTTGTGTTGTAAATAATCTTGTAGTCTTTTAAGCTGTACTTCTGGCAAGCTGTACACTCACCTGAATCAAGTGTTGAACCAACAGGAACCTTTCCATCAAGTCTTACAAGATCAATGTAACGGCAGCTAAGACGCTCTTCAAGATTGTCTACGTTCTTATAGCCCTTAACCATTGGCTGGTATTTTCCAAAGCTATCAAGTACAAAACTAAATTCAATCTTATCCTTAAGCTTGTAAATAGGGTTCTTGTCTAATGTAATCTCATAATCAACATCTGCTTCACCAACAAGTGTAAGAATACCATCATCACTACTGTAAACAAGTTTTGACTTGTTGTTATCTTTTCTAACAAGTCTGAAAGGAAGCTTTCCCTCAGGCTGGAAACCGCTATCGCTAAGTATGAGGTTCATAAGGCAAGAAGTAGACTTAACAGGCTCTGAAGGCTTACCGTCAGTCTTCTTAACAACTATCTTTGAAATAAATTCTTCTGGAGCTTCAATACCCTCATCATAATCATACTTTAAGAGTGCTTTACCTTCATAACGAGCGTATACTCTGAGAAGCTTCTTACTCTTGTATGCACCAACTACTTCGTAGTTATTGTAATCAGCATTGGTTACATCAAAGCCGAGCTTATACTGCTCGTCAGCCTTAAGTACTATACCTGAAATCTTTCCATCTTTTACCTTGTAGTGAGCAGGCTCAGCAAATATATCCTTCATACGGAAGTTATCTAAACAACTCCGTTCGGCACCTTGGTTCCATCCTCAAATACAACCTCGATGTCAGCAACCTTTACATCCTTACCTGCTGCAATTCTCTTCCCCTTTATAGCTGAGCCTGAAGTATCACCAAGGGCAGTCTTGTCATCAGCAATGTCTTTAAGCTCTTCACCAGGCTGAGCACCTCCTGCTCCAGGCTGTCCTCCGCCTACTACAACGGGGCCTACGTAAAGAGGAGTTGAGACTTTTTTTCTAAGAACTAAACCATTAAATTTGTTGGTTGTATTGCCAAAATCATCAACGCGATTCTTCATATCATACAGTTCATTGTCTTTATCGCTTATAAATACACTAACATTCTTTACATTATTAAGAGCGTTTGAATTTTCAACTTCTACTAAATCAAAATTCTTACTCAATGCAGATATACCAATTGTATAGAGTACATTCGTATTGGCGTTAAAAGTTGGAGTTATTTTCCCATCTTTAACCTGTATTTTTTGTTCTCCACCCTGGTCCTTTGTTAATACCACAATAATTTCAACCCCATCTTCCACTGGCGAGCCATCAGCATACTTTTACAGGGAATTCAGGAAACTTTACATTGTTTTTGGGAAATTTCTCTTTTTCTTTAACAACTATTTTGGTTACTTTTTTACCAGTTCTAGCATAATTGTTATTTTTGTCAATTTCCAAAAGTTCATTATTTTCAAAGACGAAATCTATGCTACTACTTAATTTCCCCCCCGGAACCATAACCTCATAGTTATACATATTATACTCATCATCATCAAAATCAAATGATATAGCATACCTCTCTCCATCATCCAACATAGGAAAAGGTAACATTCCATTTTTAATTACACATGTCTCATCATCCCATTTTATATTTCCACCCGACACAGCTAACACTGAACCATCAGGCATACCTTCTACGGGTATTTTTAAGTCTTCCGCAGCATAAACAACTTTTCTTTCAATTCCTGTTAACTTTCCTAACGCAGAGTCTGCCCCTGCAGGTACTACAACTGAACTAAATGCCAATGAAACTGACAAAAGCCCAGCTAATAACGCTTTTCTCTTCATCTTTGATTCTCCTCATCGTGAATAAAATAAATAAAAGTTGCTACTTAAACGATTACTTAGAGCCGACTGATTATACCCATAATATTATTCGAGATTTAATTTTGCTGAGTTGGCCGGAAACAGCTGATTAATGAATTCTCAAGCAAATACCATAGATATAACTTATCTTCAATGTGAATTGATTAAGTATAATCAATCATTGTTTTATAGATTTTCCCTATAAATAATATTAATTATAGTTTTTATCTATATTGTCTGATTAATCCTTATTTTTTTTATACTATTTTTTTGTATATTTTTGTCAAGGAGTATTTAATAAAACTATAAATAATTAACCCTTATTGTTAATGAAGATTTAATATAAATTACAGAAATTATTGTTAAATTAATAAGAGACCGAAAGAGAAAGCTAAATATACACAATTTGCAATCGCGGTAACATAGTTTATTAATATGTTACTCCAAGTTTCGTTTTCCTAAACGCGAAATCTTTTGCGGTTTATGATATTGCCTCTTCACTCTTCGGTCTCTCAGGAAGATTATTTTTTCAAAACAGTTACTTACTCATATATTTACTTTAGGCATTTTCCTCACTTTACATAGCCGTCAAATCAACCAAATGCTTTTTAAGCTCTATAATCTCATCTCTAAGCTTGGCAGCCAGCTCGAAGTTCAGCTCGACTGCTGCCTGATTCATTTTCTTGGTGAGCTCCTTGATAACTGCCTTAAGCTCAGTCTCGCTCATAGATTCAGCATCCTTTATTATCTTGGAGCTGTCTTCCTCTACCTTCTTAGATATGCTTATAAGGTCACGAACCTTCTTCTTTATCGTCTGAGGAATGATTACATGCTCCTCATTGTACTTCATCTGGATGGCTCGTCTTCTCTCAGTCTCCGTAATGGCCCTGTTCATAGAACCTGTGATTGTATCTGCATACATTATTACATGGCCATCTGCATTTCTTGCAGCCCTACCTATGGTCTGGATGAGGGAAGTTTCCGAACGAAGGAAGCCCTCTTTATCTGCATCAAGGATTGCTACCAGAGTAATCTCAGGTATATCAAGTCCCTCTCTTAAGAGATTGATACCAACCAGTACATCAAAGACATCAAGCCTCATATCCCTAATAATCTCAGACCTTTCGAGGGTATCTATATCGGAGTGCAGATATCTTACCCTTATACCAGCTTCCCTCATATAGTCGGTCAGATCTTCTGCCATCTTCTTGGTAAGTGTGGTTACAAGAACCTTATTTTTCTTCTCAGTTTCCTTTTTTACCTCGCTTATCAAGTCATCTATCTGGCCTGCTGTAGGTCTTACACTGATTTCGGGGTCCACAAGTCCTGTTGGCCTTATTATCTGCTCAGTCCTAAGAAGCTCGTGCTTTGCCTCATATTCCGAAGGAGTTGCCGATACGAAGAGCATGCGGTCTATTTTATTTTCAAATTCGGTAAAATTAAGAGGTCTGTTGTCAAGGGCTGAAGGCAGTCTGAAACCGTAGTCTACAAGCGTAGTCTTCCTCGAGCGGTCTCCCGCATACATTCCTCCTATCTGCGGAATCGTGATATGTGACTCATCCACTATGATGAGGAATTCGTCAGGAAAATAGTCGATAAGGGTAAAAGGCATACTGCCCGGCGGTCTTCCCGAAAGAGGGCCTGAGTAGTTCTCTATACCGGAGCAAAATCCTGTTTCCCTCATCATTTCTATGTCAAAATTAGTTCTTTCTTTGATACGCTGCGCCTCTATCAGCTTGTCCTCACTCTTAAAATACTTTACCCTGAGGTCAAGTTCATCTTCAAGTTTGGCAAGGGCTTCCTTCATTTTTTCAGGGGCAACTACATAGTGGGAAGCCGGGAAGACTACCACATGGGAGAGTTCTGCAAGTGCAGTTCCTGTAAGTACATCAACCTCTGATATCCTGTCTATCTCATCACCAAAAAACTCAAGCCTGATGGCTCTGTCTGTGGAAGCCACCGGGAATATTTCAACAATATCGCCTCTGATCCTAAACGTACCACGCTTAAAATCCATATCATTTCTGGTGTACTGGATGTCCACAAGCCTCTTTACAACCTCTTCCATATCCTTAACCTGCCCCGGTCGCACGGAAAGAGTCATATCCTCGTAGTCGATAGGATCTCCAAGTCCGTATATACAGCTTACACTTGAAACCACAACCACATCTTTTCTCTCAGAGAGTGCGGCTGTAGCGGAGTGGCGAAGCTTGTCTATCTCATCATTTATGGCGGAATCCTTTTCTATATAGGTGTCTGAGGAAGGCACGTATGCCTCAGGCTGATAATAGTCGTAGTACGATACAAAGTATTCTACTGCGTTCTCAGGGAAGAATTCTTTGAACTCACCATAGAGCTGAGCCGCTAAGGTTTTATTATGTGAAATGACAAGGGTAGGCAGGTTAAGTTTGGCTATGACATTTGCCATTGTAAATGTCTTACCGGAACCCGTAACCCCTAGTAAAGTCTGGAATTGATTGCCTTCCTTGAAGCCTGTGGCAAGCTCTTCTATGGCCTGTGGCTGGTCTCCCGTTGGGGCATATTCGCTATGTAAAATGAAGTGATCCATGGTTTATTCTCCTAAAAGTGATCTTTTAAGTATCAATATAGCATATCTAGAATGAAAAGTATAGAAAAGAAGAACCCGGAAATTCGTGGCTTCCAGGCTCCTAAGTAGATGTTTTTTAATATAAAATGGGATTTTGGTCATACATGAGGGCTAATTTTGATTGGATTTTGGTTCGTTTTGTTCGCCTTGGGCGGACAAAATTTTACTATAGTTATGCCAAAACCTTATCATTTTTTTCGATTATCATTTTTATTTCTTCTACACTCTTATCAGTGGCGATTGAAATTTGTTCTAGCGAAAATTTGTTCTTATACATATTCATAACAAAATCAATTATTTTCTTTGCTGTTACCTCGGCTGTTACCTTCGCTGTTACCTTCGCTGTTACCTCGGCTGTTACCCTATCTTCTATTCCCTGACCTAAGTTACACATAGTATCCACTTCCTTTCTAAAATCATTGCTAAGAGGAATTTTATATTCCTTTTCAATAATATCCAGTTTCTCATTTTCTTTTAATCTGTCTGACAATAATGCTCCAATAAGACGATGTAATTCATATTTTTCGTCATGCTCAGGAAGCTCATTAGTAACTCCAATCATCACGATGTTTAATAAATTAGCATTACCCTTCCAGTCATAAGGTTCTAACATCTCATCTTTTACAATGTGAAAATGACTTAAACTGTTCTTACTCATATTCATACACACCCAAATGCTTAATACCTGCTTTATATCGTCATAATTAGTATTTACAAAATCTCTTTCCTTTTGTGATGATATAAGTCTGCTCACATAGAATATTGCCCTATTCAGTATCTTATATGAAACAGGTTCATCCTTCTGAGCCTCAACATTCACTATTATCTGTGAAAGTCCATTCTTCAAGCGTACATAAAATATGATGTCAAACCTTATTAGACCTTCATTTGCTTCCACACTCTCTGAGTTCAATCCTTTAATTCGCTGCCCTGACTCATCTGTTTTTTCTATATTGGTTAGTCCGGGTTCAATTGGTACAATACCTATCTTAGGCTCACCTTCAATATATGTAACTATATCGTTAGGATCCATCCCTTTAAATTCATCGACTGTTTTTGCCAAGATATGAGCCAATATATGCTTCTCAGCAAGTATTCTCTTAACCCTAGCATCATACTGTGCCTTGTCCCCTGCAGAATTAACTGCATTTCTTATTTCTGTATTCAAGACTACATCAACTCCCTTCGCCTATCTTTATATAATTATAAGCTAAAACGAATATCTATGCAACTTTTTAAAATTAAAAAAAGCGGAATGAACTTATTTTAAAGCTCATTCCTCTTCTAACTCAGATATCTTCTCTGCCAAAATCTCCCTATTATCCCCATAAACATCTATAGATATTATATCCTTTAAATATCCCGTAAGATTTGATACTGCTTTAGGGTTAAAATCATTCTTTAACAGGAGTGCTTATATTGAAGTTACCGCCTTTGGGCAAATATATAGCTACAGTCATAATTAAAAATGAATATTTAGAAGTTTGGGGAAAAGAAATTGAGGAATTGCATAATAAAGCCGTTGAAAATATATCAAAAGCACCAGTTAGTTTCAGACCATTACTTGATTTTGCGAAAGATTTAACAGAAGAAGTGATAGTAAGTTTGCTTTGAAATAGGTGGAATATTAGCCATATTCTACCTATTTTAAAGTGTGTTAGGAACATAAAGTCTAAGATTCTAATGGTATTACTTTATTTCTTTAGGTCTGAAATTTCAGCAAAAAACTCAAGATACCTGAAAAGCCTCTCCTTGTCCTTATCCGAGCCTATGTTTATGAGCTCGTTTATTCCATCAGGTAAATTAAAACTTGAAAAACTTTTGCCAAATATCAGATAGTCAAGACTACAGGAAAATTCAGTACAGAATAAAATAAAAGCCTTCAAAGAGAGTGTGCTTGTGCCATTCTCTACATAAAACTTTATATGCTTTGTAGTCACAGAGAGCATATTTGCAAGAGCTTCCTGAGTCATTCCATTTTTTTTGCGCAGCGCAGCTATTCTTTTTCCAATTTCTTTATAAATTTCTTTTTCGTTCAATGCTTATTACCTCCCAAATTAGATATAGTTTAATTGAGGAGGTGTAAGATTATAACTTATTGAAAGGTTAAAAATATAATAAAGGTATGTTTTAGGTTAATAAACTAAAAGTGATTACATAAAGGTTATTAGAATTGTTTGACATTACCTAATATCGAACAGAAATTTTATGATATTTAAGTTTTTCAGTAGATTCCCAATCCCACTGTTCCTGCAAGACTGCATTATAATAAAATATTTATTCTTGGGAATACTGGGGAGTTTGTGGAAATTCACAATTACCCAAACATCCCAAGAAAATGATTATATATAGGTATTTTTTATTATAAAGGAAGCTTTCTTAAATAAAATAGCCATATAAAGTACAGCTATAATTCTTTATGCAGTTTTTATTTTGTACATCTAAGGCTATTCATTGCACTTGAATATATTCACTTGGAAGTCTTGCTAATAGCCATATTTTTCTGCCTTCGGATAATGAACCTGCTGTCTCATAGCGTACTCCAAAACCAAGCATTTCATCAGTAAAGCTGAATGCTTCTACATTCTGTACTACCTTATATCTGTCCGTCACAACTCCAAGAACTTTCCTGTCAGTATCCCTTACATTTGCCCTGAAACCACTTACTTCCTCTCCAAGGCTTGTATAAATAGGCTCTTGAACTACACTCCAGTCTAAGCCTGCACATTTTAACGCCTCACTTGAAGAGAGTGCCTCCGCTACCACTACTCCCAGTCCATGCCATGGTTTTTCTCTTGTACTATACATTGTTTCTACTAATGCTGCCATTTTCTTATTCCTCCTTATATTTGATTTTATCAGCCCCACCCTTACTAGGCTCGACACAGTTATAATATATAATCAAATTATGGAAGATTTGCTTGATGACAGAAAAAAGAGATACTTAACTTAATTTATAAGCTAAATATCTCTTATTATGTAATTTTTGTTCTCAATATAGTAATGGTATTTATTATTCGGCTGTTATAGGTTCATTGCTATATTTATACTGAATAACTATGTCAGGATAGTTAAAAGCTTGACCAAGTACTTAAAAATTTCTTCTATAACAACTTCCCATTTTTATCCTTTTTTTAAGCTATGCAGTTTTTACTGATTTCCATCAACAAGCCATGTAACAAGTGGCCATACATAACCAGATTTATCTATACCATCAAATGAGCCATATACCTTTATATAATCTCCTTGTAAAAATCACATTTTTTTACTTGCTCTCTCATCAAATACAACATATAGGTTTCCATATTCATCCACAATATTTAAAACAGGTTTCATATACTTGAGATACTTTACCTTCAATATAAACATAATCTTGATATTTCCCATATCTCAACAAATTTTTCAAAAGTAATATCCCTGTTAACAACTTTTAGCCTTTGATGATAACACAGAATAAAAATGAGTTCGAACTCTTATCAATCTTATACTGATTTAGTGTTGGCACCGTAGAATCCTTTTGCAAATCCGGCATATTTAGCTACAACAAATACGTTTTCTCCAACATATAAACTTGATGTGTCATTGGTGATAATCCAAGCTTTATACATTCTCCTATGGTTATTAACTGTCGACAAATATCTTATACGATAGGAGTCCCTATCTACCTGCTCTATTGTACCCTCAGTTTTAAAATATTTATCATTATACACACTATTATGTGATTCCATTACTAAATCAACACCTAATATCTGAGCATTCTGCTCTATTTCTTTTTCTTCATCTTCCTTAGCTTTTTTCTCTGCAGCGATAGCATCGGCTGCTGCTTTTTTTTCTGCAGCCTCCTTTGCTGCCTGTTCCTCTGCCTCCTTCTTCTCTGCTGCCTGCTCTTCTGCCGCCTTCCTCTCTGCTGCTTCTTTTTGCTGCCTGCTCTTCTGCCGCCTTCTTCTCCGCTGCTTCTTTTGCCGCCTGCTCTTCTGCCGCCTTCCTCTCTGCTGCTTCTTTTGCTGCCTGCTCTTCTGCCGCCTTCTTCTCCGCTGCTTCTTTTGCTGCCTTTGCCTTGATTATCTCATCTATCCTATTGCGAACAGCATTCTCATTATCACTTGAAATTTTACCCTTATATAATTTTAGTTTTGAGATAACATTATCATTTATTTCAGTAATATCTGGCATTATCTCCGTATATTTTTAATATGTATGACACTGCTGAATCATAATCTCCTTGTTTTTTTCATATATCTCAGCAAGCTTAGCATAATATCCATATTCAGTAGAATCATAATTTATCTCAACATATTCTATCGCTTCCGCATACTTGCCTTCATCAAGTAACTTGTTTATTGCTCTGTCATTTTTTCCTGATTCACTAACAGACCAAACTGTAATAGCCACTATAAATGCTATCTGTATTCCAGCTGATATCAATGCCTTTTTCCTAAAATTTGGATATTTTACCATTCGAATAACAAATAAAATTGTTGCCACTATCGCCCCTAATCCAAATACAAAACTAAGCGACCAAAAAATCAGTGATATAAACCACATTCTAAAATAAAATGGTATCTTCCCATTACCTATGCTTTTATCGGGTTTACTAGCATCAAACTTCTCTGTTGTTTGCGTAGCTAAGTTGTCATTTATTTTTTCGGGAAATTTTGTGCCATAAATTGAATTATCACTTTGAATATTCATATCAATCTTATGCCCACATAAATCACACAACTTAGAATTCTCATTTATTTCACTTCCACATTGCGGACATTTCATTTCACACCCTCCTACTTATTCTGTAATGTATACTTTTCAAAATCATCGCGCTTTCTATGTAATAGCTATAATAACACTCATATACTTAACTTAGTTTATAAGCTAAATATCTCTTTTTGCATATCTTTGTTCTCAATATAGTAATGGTATTTATTATTCTGCTGTTATAGGTTCATTACTGTATTTATAAGTAATTACTTCATCAGGATAATTAAAAGCTTGAGCGAGTTGAAAAAAATTTCTCTTAAAAAGCAATTTTTCCTTTACTGTCTTTTTTTAAATCTATAGCTTACGAACCATCCTTGTCCATCTTCAGGTCTGCTATCATAAATAACATATCCATTGTTTACAGACTTATCATTAGGTTTGAATTTAATAAATATACTTTCTTTAGCATTCCAAAATCCTGATATATAAGTCTCATCATCCATTAAAGCCTTTTCAATGTTAAAAGTTGGGTCACCTACAGACATGCCGGCATTAACATCATAATATGCCCAATCACTTCCATTCTTTTTAACAGCTATAACATTATTTTTAAGGTCATCTTTAATTGTCCATAGGTCATATTCATTTGTCTGCTCATTCATAACTTTCATTTCTATTTCCCAAGTAGTATAAGCTTCCATATTTTTGACTATTTTTTCTTTTTCTCCTAAGCTTAACAGCTCGTTATTCACTATAGTTAGTTCACCAGCCGGAGCCTCAGCCTCAGCCTCTTTAATAAGGTTAGCATTATGCTTTTCAGTCTCACTAAGCATATTATCTGTAAACTGGTCAGCCTCTATGGTTGGATGATACCAGCTTTTACTGTTAAAATAATCCTGTAAATCTTTTGCTTTAAATTTCCTACCATATCTGGCATAAATTTCATTTCTAGCAGCTCTAAGAGTACCTTTATTCATCCCCATCAAATCCTGTTGTGATAAATATCTTGTATCGCTGTAAGGGATTATATAATCTGCATTTGCAGTATCTTCTATATTTTCTTCTATCTCCTCTTCTACAGTGTTGTCTTCTATTTTATCATTATTTTCTATTTTTACTGTCTACTGCTTCATTCTTATTATTCAATTCTTCTTCGTTCTTCTTAGATTCAACCTTATTATTTTCTTTAGCCTCACTATTTTCTGCATTCTCCAAGTCACTTGCCTTTATCATTTCCAAAATATCTTCCATAGAGAACTGAATATCATCTTTTCCTATAATCTTCTGTAAGACTATATTACTGGTATTTTTCATCTCTTGTCGTGTTGTAAATTGTCAAATTCCCAAATTCTATATCTTCCTTTACTATAGTGAAGTCCATACTCATTTCTACTTCTTTACCATCTGAATCTTTCATAGGAAAGTATCCTGTGAACTTAACTACCTCATTTTCATCTTTTTTGCCTACCTCTTTCCACTGAGTGTTTTTAAAGTATGAGTCGAAAGTTTTACCAATTTCCTTATCCGGATAATCTTTAAAAGTTCCTGTTTTTACTATATCAACAGTATTGGTCACATCTTTTGCAACTTGGTATAGATAAAACATTATACATATTACGGCAGTTGCTCCAAAAATTATACCATACTGCTTTGCATAGCTATGTGCTTTTTTATATTCACTATCATCTCCCTTTAAACAATCTGGGTTGAACTTTATTGCAAGTTTGTCCATAACTTCATTTGCTGCTACTGCTTTTATTAATCTTAATCCTCTACGCAGACGATTAGAATTGATATCACTTCTACTTATTCCGAACTTTTGCTTTGGATATTCAGCAAATATCTTTCCCCATCTATAAAAAAAGCTTGACTTTTATCTTTCCTGATTTAGTAATTAAATAATTTGAATACTGCTTTACTGGTAAATTTAATTCTTTTTCCAAAATGTCTTTTAATGTTTCTAACGAAAACACACCAATATCAAGTCCTTCTGCATATTGGTATGTCAATGATATCAACATCTGAGTACTTTTTATACTCTAAATAGAGCAAATAAACAATTAAACCTATTGCTCCAACTAAAAATAGTCCTACAAAAACCGTACTGCATAATCAATATTCCCTTTCCATATTTATATTGTTATAAATAAAAAAATTCGCATAGAGTCCTGGGTGACTCGCTATTAAAGTAACTCTATGCGAATATAATTTTTATTATTCTAATTAGTGCATAAATAATTTTTAAGTATAGCTATAGGAATCAAAGCCCATCCTAATATCATAATTTTACCTCATTTCAAATTATTAGATTAAATCTGTATATGCTTTAGGTTATTCCGAACTTCCCCATTTTCCTTTAGATAAACTTGCTGAACCTGAGTAACCAATACCATATGGATCCTCATCCCAACCATCATAAAACTCAAATCCTTCTCCTAATTTACCTTTATTGCAAACATAAGCTACTTCCCAATTTTGATATTTTACGCAAAAACGATAGCCATTTTTCGTCGTATTCATTTTTTTTATTTTCCAACGACTACTTACCTTACCAGTTGTCCTATCATACTTTATAAAAATAATCTCTAGTCACCTTCACATCATATCCGGCTGAGGAACTTTCACTGTACCATCCTTTAATTATATTATAGATTTTTTCAGGAACTGCATATTTTGCTTTTGATACCTTTTTCTTTTTTACCGCTTTCACTACAATATGTATTTCATCATATACTGTAGGGCTTTCTTTAGAAGTTGCTCTTATTATTACTTCACCTGCTTTTTTACATTTTAGTACTCCATTTTTATCGACTGTTGCTATTTTCTTGTCCAAGGATTTCCAGTTCATTGTCTTATCACTTGCATTTTCAGGTGAAATCTTAGCAGTTAATGTATACTTATCTCCAACCTTAAAGTTAGTTTTTTTGCTTGTAATCTTAACCTCATCTGCTAAAACTTTCTCTTCAAATGCACACATAATAGAATAATCTACATGAGAGTCATGTTTAGCATCGTCACTAAAATAATCATATCCATCATAAACTCTTATATAATAATCACCCTTAGCTAAGATTTTTTTCTTTTCCGTAAACAGTCGGATTATCTTCTGATTTTATTATATCTAATACTTTTCCATTTTCGTTTAATAATTCTGCTGTAAATAACCCTTTCGCCTTTTTGTCTTGGGGTAACCATTTGAAGTTGTGCTTTTCCTGTACTCTCTAAAAGTAAATTTATAATAATCTTCGTCTATTATCTTTCTACTTTCTGTTTCAACTAGTTCATTCAAATTTCCAGTATACTTCTTATTTACTGTTATCTTATTAGCAGTATCCTTAGTATCATTTTTCTAATTCAAATTCATCTCCTGCTTCTTCTTTTATAAACTGCCTTTAGCGAATAATTATAAACATTAGTTGAAATTTTGATATAATAGACTCCTTTATCTACTCTAACTCTTTCGGTTTCATAATTTTCTCTCAACCTGGCTTTTTGCGCTTGCACCATTGATTCCTGCAATTTGTTCCAGATTACCATTAGGTAGTTCAGAATATAATTCGTATCCCATATAAGAACGATCATTATCGCTATAAGCTCCTATACTCAATTCTGTATACAAACTTCCTTTTTCTGTAATAACTATTTTATAATAATCTTTGTCGAACACTGAACCCATTCCACCTTTGTATAACATATTAGGCAGAATTACATTTGCAGTATCAAAACTATCATTATCCTCTTGCTCATACTCTGAAGCCAGTTCAGGTATAAATTTCATTTTATCTCCAGTTAAAATATCAAACTCATATTCACCTGCTGGAACACGCCTAAAATGAGTACTATCATCACCTTCCATGACTCCATATACTTTTTTATTATTTTTAGGATAAAGTCTGTCCCTATAGCCTTGTGTGCACTCAATCCTTCCCGGACTTGGAACAATATATGTACCTGACTCAGTCACTTCTTGATAAGGTACTAATACAGTCGGAGAATTTACTCCAGTCTCTGAGGCTTTTACAGCCTTAGTATTTAGTGAATATACTCCAAATACCATTAACAATGATAAAATAAAATAAATAACTTTACTTTCTCTAAATCTCTTCATCTTTTAACCCTTTCATGTTTTTTCTTATTTAGGATATAGCTTAAAGCTCCTTTCCCCCTTTCTTTATCCTGTGCATCTTAAACTTGTGCAACTATATCCTTATGACCTATTACAGCACTTTTATAATAAAAAGTAGACCTATTATGTATATCGGCTGATAGTTATCTTTTATTAACTCATTAAACATTTTTCTTACTCTATAGCAAAAAATAAAAAGCCCTACAATATATGTAGAACTCTTGAACATTATCTATAATAGGAAAATGTCCCTATTATATATATTTGATATTCCTAAATTCAAAAAAACTTCCTAATAAAACTCTCAAATCTATTTCTCTTACAAAAAGTCACCTGTATCATATATTCCGACTACTCATATATATTACACCTAATACTTTCTAGTACAAAAAAATAACGTACTAAATACCCCTAAACAGACTGTTAAATCTACCAAATCAGTACCATTCATACTACGATACAAAATATTCTACTGCGTTCTCAGGGAAGAATTCCTTGAACTCACCGTAGAGCTGAGCCGCCAAGGTTTTGTTGTATGAAATGACAAGGGTTGGTAGGTTAAGTTTGGCTATAACATTTGCCATGGTAAATGTCTTTCCTGAACCAGTAACTCCAAGCAGAGTCTGGAACTGGTTGCCTTCCTTAAAACCTTCAACAAGCTCTTCTATAGCCTGTGGCTGGTCTCCTGTTGGGGCATATTCGCTGTGTAAAATGAAGTGATCCATGGTTTATTCTCCTAAAAGTCATAGTAAAAAAGTTCGCCTATTCGCTAGGAATCCGTAATCATGCGTTCTCTAAATCCTTCGTCTAATTCAATATTCCGGACACTGAATTATTCACATCCAAGTCACAGACCTCTTAATCTGCTTAATATAATTGAACGAAATCTTTTCAGTCTGTGACTATGGTTGGTTATTACCAAACATCTTCTAAAACACATAATTTCAAACCTTCGGCTTGATTATGTGTTTCCGAAGATGTTTCGTGAATAATTCGGTATAAAATACGAATGTAGGTCACCAAAACTATATTGTATGACTGGCTGAAACTTAGTAATACTGCGTGGTCTAGGCGATTCTATAAGTCACTAAATGGGCTGATTTTAGTATAAATATAGCATAAAAAACAGAAAAAGTACAGAAAAGAGGAGCCCGGAAATTTGTGGCTTCCAGGCTCCTAAATTGATGTTTTTTAATATAAATTTGGATTTTGGTCATACATGATAGCTGTTTGATTAAATTTAAGTTCATTTTGTTTGCTGTAGATGGACAATTTTTCGTTCTTATACTAATACTGAATTATTATCTATAATCTCTTCGATTTCAGGCACACTTTTTTCTGCTATTTCTGATATCTGCTCCAGTGTATATCCTTTTTGGTGCATCTTCATAACAAAATCAATTATTTTCTTTGCTGTTACCTCTGCTGTTACCCTATCCACTAATCCTTGGCTTAAGTTACACATAGTATCCACTTCCTTTCTAAAATCGTCACTAAGAGGAATCTTATATTCCTTTTCTATAATATCCAGTTTCTCATTTTCTCTCAATCTGTCTGACAGTAAAGCTCCTATCAAGCGATGTAACTCATACTTTTCATCATGCTTAGGAAGCTCATTTGTCACTCCAATCATCACGATATTAAGTAAGTCGGTATTTCCCTTCCAGTCGTATGGCTCTAACATCTCATCTTTTTTAAGGTGAAAATGACTCAAGCTATTCTTTTCCATATTCATGCACACCCAGATACTAAATACCTGCTTTATATCGTCATAATTAGTGTTTACAAAATCTCTTTCCTTTTGTGACGATATAAGCCTGCTTACATAGAAAATTGCTCTATTTAGTATCTTATATGAAACAGGTTCATCCTTCTGAGCCTCAACATTCACTATAATCTGTGAAAGTCCACTCTTTAAGCGTACATAAAATATAATGTCAAACCTAATCAACCCTTCGTTTGCTTCCACATTCTCAGAGTTCAAGCCTTTTACTCTTTGTCCTGACTCATCTGTTCTTTCTATATTGGTTAGTCCCGGTTCTACTGGTACAATACCTATCTTAGGCTCACCTTCAATATATGACACTATATCTGCTGGATTCATCCCTTTAAATTCATCGACTGTTTTTGCCAAAATATGAGCCAATATGTGCTTCTCTGACAATATTCTCTTCACTCGATTATCATACTGTGCCTTATCTCCAGCGATATTTACTACATTTTTTATCTCTGTATTCAATATTACTTTCCCCCTAACCCCATCTTTACATCATTATAAGCTAAATCTAGATAATAAGCAACTCGAAAAGCGAATAACAATGAGCTTAGCAAACTCCTCCTTGACCATATCCTCTACTATCTCATGCATTACCTTAGTATTATTTCCCTTCAATATCTCCTCAAACAGTTTCTTCATTACCCACCCCACAGGATTTATTCTTATGGATATTATACAGGGTAGGAGGGGGAAAGGCAATGGAAGAGACGCTTGATAAATGCTAATTCATATGACTTTTAAAATTACAACCTTTTTAATCTAGGTTCTTTGCTCTTTTTGCCATGATAAAAGGCCTTCTATGATTTATATTTTATCATAGAAGGCCTATTGCTTAATAGCTATTTACAGACAAATGTTCACATGTTCCTTACATCATTCAAAATCATCTAAATATCCATCATCATGAAAGTCTAATTTATATGGCTCTGTCAGTATTTCAATATCAGGAATTTTACTTACTTCACATAGCATACTCTCAGATATCTCAAACTCATTAAGTGATAATGTATCTTTGATGCGAACAACGCGTGCTTTACTATAGTCTATCTTTGTACAAGTTCTAATTGCTACTCTAATAGCATCATAATCCGTATTCTGATACATTGGAATTTTAGCTCCATCTATCATTGTATTTGTAGTCAAATTAATCCAAGTGCTTTCCCAGTCAACAGTTTGTAAACATCTACGCGTTGTAATATCAGCTAATCCAAGCCCACAAGCATTATGATGGCTCTCTTCCGTAAGTCCTCTAATAAATAATTTTTTAGTGTGGAAATCATCCTTAAAATACGGCATGAATCCACGCCCTGTTACATTAGGATCAGCACCTTCTCCAGAAATATTCTTGCCAATTCTATCAATTATAAGCACATCTATATTATCAAATTTAAATCTAGGAAATTTATTTTTAGCAATACATAACATTTCTGCATCGCCTTCAATTATTTTATCCTTTGGAAAAAAACCATAATATTAGAGATCCTATCATATGCATTTTGGACAACTCCTATTGCAAAAATAATAGGTAATTTATCTATAAAAATACTTGCAACCATAGGAATACGTTCAGCGAATGTATCAAATCCCTGTTTGTGAAACCATGAACATCCTATATGTTTACCTAGTCCTATAGTCATCATCTTTAATAGGCCACTTTCATGTTTACCCTTAAAATCGGTATGAGGTTTTATTTTATTATAAATAATAATTCCATCAGCTTCTGCTGCATATTTATCGCAGTACACTGGTGTATTGGTTGTGTCATTGATGTTACCAATTTGTACTACCTCCATAGATGCACATATTGGTACTCCTAGATTTTCTTCAGTTATTCCATAACTAGATAAGATTTCTAAGTTTCCTTCAACACATCCAGCGCCATGGCTTCCCATAGCTGGTACAATGAACGGCATGGCTCCCCATTCTTTTAGTTGATCACACACAACTTTTACAATTTCAAGATTGCATGGAATTCCCCTACTTCCCACAGTAATCGCAATACGCTTCCCTCTTACCTGCTTGCTATAATCTTGTCTTTTCAATTCAGTTTTTAAATAATTAGACGGATCTGCTATCTCATCCTTGTCAAAGTTCTGACGAACTCGAACCATTTTAGGCATCTGTACTTCCTCGATACCCTGTATTGGAAAACTAATCTCTGGAAAATCAATAAATTTCATATTACTCCTCATGTTAACAAGGGATATCTCTTGTTAAAGTCGAGATATCCCTATTGTTAAAACTATTCTTCTACAATAGCATATGCCCTACAAGGTGCTCCACTACATCCCATTAGTTTTATCGGTGCACAATGTAACACCACTTCTTTATACTTAAGAATCTCCTCAGGAAATGTTATCTCTTCCAAAATCCATATTTTATGAGATAACAGTATCTCATGGCAAGGTCTACCAGTTCCCTCATACCATCCGCCCATGCTTAAGCCATCAATTCCCACACCTTTTATTCCTTTGTCAAGCAACCACTTAGCACCTTCAGCGGATAGGTATGGCCAATCATTATAATATTCTTTGGTATATCCACGTTTTTTATACCAGCCTGTATCGAGTAAAACAATACTGTCCTTTTTAATTAACTCATCATATTTTAAGAAATCATTAGGTCCAATGGGATGACAACTCTCACAACCCTCAAGATTTACAATAATAGCTTTCCCCACAAATCTATCTACAGGAATTTCATCAATCGTTTCCATATCAGGATAGAAATGAAATGGCGCATCTAAATGCGTAGCTGTATGTGTATTTAACTTAATAATTTCTGATGTATATCCTTGAATTCCAACAACAGTTTCATGTGTTATTGTAGCCTCATTATAAGTAGGCCAACCAGGACAGGAATTATAAATTCCCTGACTCAAATCAAAAATCTTCATAGCAATTGTCCTTTCCCTTTCCAATACATTTCACATTACTAATAATTATTTTGCCTTAGAATCTGGAAATACATTGGTTGATAATTGTTCTTGTACTTCCTTATCCTTACAATTTTCCGCAGTAACTAGCAATGTCTGAATATCGATTTGTCCTTCTACCTTATCACCATTAAATATTTTTGCTGCACATTCTACTGCTGTTTTACCAAAAAGAGCAGGTTGTTGTATTGCAGCCGCAAGTATGGTTCCATTTTCAATATCTTTAACAGTCTCCGGCGTTCCATCAAATCCACATACAATTACACTATCAGATTTATCTGCATTCTGTACCGCTTTTGCTACTCCTAGCGTAGGTTCATCCATATGACAAAATATAACAGCTAAATCTGAGTAAGTTGTCATTAAATCCTGAGCTAAGGGATTCGCCTTCAGCACGTGTCATATCAGACATCTGTTTATAATCTAATAGTTTAACCCCAGCTTTTTCTAACGCTTTATTAAAGCCATCATATCGCGCTTTAATGTTATTACGCGCAAGCGAGCCTGTAATTTGTGCTGCATTACCTGTCATTTTCTTTTCTTTCATGTATCCAAGAACATAATCACCAAGCTCACTTGAGCCTTTTTCATTTGGTGTAATTATAAAGGCATCATACTTACCTGAATCTGTTCCCACATCTGCAATAACTACAGGGATATTTGCCTCCTCCGCCATATCCAACACTGCCGGGCAGGAAGAGCTATCGGTAGGTGAAATAATTATAATATCTGACTGCTGAGCAATTGCATCTTGCGCATTTTGGAGCTGTGTTTCATTACTGTTTTTTGAATCATAAATTTGCACTTTTGCATTCATACCGGAATCGATAACTTCATTTTCAATTCCGTTTGCAAGATACCTCCAATATGGAAGATCTAGGCTAGGCGTAATATATGCTATTTTTTTTGTTCCGCTTGACGATTTCGAAGAGTTTCCCTCTGACTGTGGTTTTGTAGTGCTAGATGCCGACGAACTCTCTCCAGATTTTTGACCGCAAGCAATCAAAGACATTCCCATAACACCTACCATTAATAATGCTACTAATTTTTTGTTCATTTTACTACACTCCTTTCATTTTTAAGTTCTTTTTAAGCCTAATACTTTACTCTTTATTTACCCCTGTGACTGCTAAGGCTATCAGCTAACACGGCAACAATTATAACAATACCTGTTACAAAACCTTGCCAAAACGGATTAATACCTAGCAGATTCAGTGCATTCCTTAGGAACTGATAAATTAGAACACCTATAAAAGTTCCAACTAAAGTTCCCTTACCACCTGCCATGCTTACGCCACCAATTACAACTGACGCAATCGCATTCATCTCTAACCCCGTACCGGTAGTTGGATCAACAGACATCAAGCGAACCATGTTTACCAATCCAGCAAATCCACACATAAGGCCACATATTGCATAGGACATCATCTTATAGAATCTAACATTGATACCTGATAACCTTGCAGCTTCAGTATTGGATCCTATTGCATATGTAAACCTACCTAGTTTGGTTTTTGCCATTACCCAACACATTATGATGTAAAGCAAAATCATGAAATAAATGTATGCTCTAATACCAAAGACTTTAAAATTACCCATTGTACTTAAAATTTGTGGAAATCCTGCTGCAGAGTTACCATCTGACGTAGTATATGCCAGAGAATTACAAACTGACTGTGTACCTAGAGTTGCAATAAAGGCTGCGACCTTCAGATATCCAACTAAAACACCATTAATTATTCCAACTAAAATCGCAACTCCAATAATTATTAGGATTCCTATAAAAACATTACCAGTCTTTGCCATATACATACCGCTTAACATACCGCTTATACAAATTATCATGCCAACCGATAAATCTATTCCACCAGAAACAATGACAAATGTTTGACCTATTGCAATAATTGCGACAACCGAAAGTTGCGAAAGTACATTCATTATATTACCTTTTGTTGCAAATTGCGGTGATACCACACTCATTACAACAAAAAATATAATAAATACGATTAACATTGTAATTTCAGTCCTATACCGGGTTATAAAACGGTTTCTCGAAATAGCTTTTATCTTCTCACTCATTATCTTTCCCCCTTCTTCAGCTTGTCTCCTACTCATCAGGAAATTGCTGTTTTGTTAGTCTCCTTAATACTTGTCGTTGCTAAATAAGCAATTCTCTGCTCTGTAAGCTCATCATGTATAAGTTCTCCTGCCAGGCTTCCGCCCCTAAATATAAGAACTCGATCACACATTCCTATCACTTCCGGCATTTCAGATGAAACCACTAAAATAGCCATACCTTGCTCCGCAAGTTTATTAAGCGTAGCGTATATTTCAGATTTTGCGGAAATGTCTATTCCTCTGGTAGGCTCATCTATAATCAGTATATTCGGGCTCATAACAAGCCATTTACCAAGGGAGTACTTTCTGCTGATTACCGCCACTAAGGCTGTTACAGGGATCTAATTCGTCTCCCATTTTAATAAATAACTCTTTCCTCATTTTTTCCATATATAGACGACTATCTCTATCCCTCAATACAAATCCTTTTTGCATACATTGTCTTACTAACGACACATTGTCTTTAATAGACTCATTTAATATAAGTCCCTCATTTTTTCTATCCTCTGGAACTAATGCAAGCCCTGCCCTTATTGCCTTTTTTATAGTTGGTTTAACAAGTTCTTTTCCATTTATAATTATTTTCCCTGATTTAATTTTGTCAACTCCAAAAATACAGCGAATAAATTCTGTTCTTCCTGCTCCAACTATTCCAGTAATTCCAAGAATTTCTCCTTTTCGAAGTTCAATGCTTACATTTTTTACCTTTCCACCATAATCACATATATTTTCTGCTTTTAATACTACCTCCCTATTCTTACTCAATTCAAAATTTCTATGTCCGTATAAGTCATTTATCTCACGCCCAACCATAGAGCTCACCAATTCATTCTCAGTCATATCAGAAAGATTTTTTCCATTTAGGATTTGCTTACCATCTCTAAAAACCGTTACTCGGTCAGCTATCTCAAAAATTTCATTTATCTTATGTGAAACAATAATAAATCCAATGTTTTTTTTTCTTTCTGTAACTTTCGCACGATAGAAAACAGCTCTTCAACCTCCATTGGTGATAATGTTGCTGTAGGTTCATCAAGGATTATCACTTTTGCATCTGAATCAACAGCTTTTAATATCTCTAATACTTGCATTTGCGCAACTGTAAGGTTTTCAACGTTACTATATACATCCAATGATTTACCCAGGTTAAACAGATTTAAGAGTTCTTTGGCATGTTTATACATAGCTTTTGTTCTTAAAACACCTTTATTAAAAAATACATCACTTCCTAGCAACAAATTTTCTGCAACTGTAAGATCTGGCAATAAGTTTAGTTCTTGAAGTACGATAGATATTTTTTTTCGCTTAGCATCCTTAGGATTCTCCAAATGAATGGTCTCTCCAAAGTATACAATTTCACCTGAATCAGCCTTATGAATACCTGCAAATATTTTACCAAGCGTTGATTTTCCAGCACCATTTTCCCCCATTAGTGCATGTACTTCTCCAGCTCTTAAATTAAATGAAACAGAGTCCAACGCCTTGGTTCCACCAAAATGTTTTGATATATTTCGAGCCTCTAAAATCACATTATTTTCATTGGACATTTTTACCTTCTTTCTAATTCACTAATCATTGGAAAGCTTAATTGCAAAATCAACTGCATTAGCCAAACTTAACTCATTAGCCATGCCATCACCTGCATGTCCATATCCAGTTCCATGATCTACTGACACACGAATTATTGGCAAACCTAATGTTACATTAATGCCCTCGACCGCATCCCAATGTTTTTCTTTTTTATTATATACAAATCCTTTAACTTTAAGTGGAATGTGCCCCTGATCATGATACATAACAACTACGATATCGTACCATCCACCCAATGCTTTTGAAAACACCGTATCGGGAGGGGTTGGTGCACCTTCCGGAATATTAATACCTTCCCTCAAAGCTTCATCAATTGCAGGCTGAATTTCTTCAATCTCCTCTGTTCCAAACATTCCATTTTCACCACAATGTGGATTTAGACCCGCAATACCAATCTTTGGTTTTTCAATGCCTATTTTCTTCATTGCATTGTTTGCCATATGAATTACTTCTAATACCCTTGCTTTCTTTACTCTATCACAGGCTTCTCGCAGCGACACATGCGTACTTACATGCGCAACACGAAAGTCTTTATATGCCAACATCATACAATAATTTTTAGTCTTGGTATAATCTGCATATACTTCTGTGTGTCCACTATAGTGATGACCAGCCATATTTATTGCTTCTTTTGAGAATGAGTTTGTAACTGTAGCATCAACTTCTCTTTTCATTGCAAGATTTATTACTTTTTCTACATATCTAAGCTCGCTTCTCCTCCAAGTATCGATGGCCCAACTCCAAACGGTTTATGTTCCTCAGGAGTCCCTGGAATTTCTACTCTCTTTACTAATCCCAAGTCATACACATCCATTATTCCAGGTTCAAATTTTGCATCACTCACTCTGCTAACAGGATTGATTTTAAGATTTATGTTCGACACAATCTTAGCTACGTCTGCCGCATACTCCATAGCAGTAGTATCTCCAATAACAATTGGTCTACTTCTTTCATATAACGAAAAATCTGCAAGTGTTTTAATAGTAATCTCAGGTCCATTTCCAAATGGATCACCCATTGTTATACCTATTATTGGTTTGTTATTTTGATTATTATTCATTGTATTTCCTCCATACATTACTTCTCCTGAATTGACTTTCTTATATCTAGTAATAAATTTTTATTGCCAAATCCCCGGACTTAGAAATTATATTTAATATCTTTCCGTTGTACATAACTTTAGTTAATACCACTCCAGGATACATTTCCTTGTCAAGTGAAATTTTTTTAACACCAAGTTTATTTACAATGGCTAGAAATGTGTCTCCTCCTGTACAAAATAAAGTGGGGTTTAATCCTAAGTCCAACATTCTTTTTGTTATAGTTGCCAAGTAATTTGCAATCTTCATTCCGATTTCAGCTGGTATTATATCTTTACCTGTATCACTATCGTTTTCTACATCAATAATCAGTGCTCCATTTATCTTACATTCTTCAATCCACTGCATAAGATTTGAATCACTAACGCTATCACTTCCATCGTAAGAAACTAACATTTTTTTCTTTGACAACCTTGCTCTAGGGACTCCAGCTCTTTCAGCTGTAAGAACCTGTTCTACTGTTATTGGATTTACACTACCACACACCGCTAACAATAATGGTTTAGTAGGTACTTTGTCATATTCTTTTTCATTTACACACATTCTTGCCGCAAGAGCCTTTGCAAGACCTGCACAGCCTGCAAAACAGGTTATGCGTGAATTTACAGCCCAACGCGCAATATTCTCAAGATCTGACTCGGTATTAGCATCACAAATTATTATTCTTTTTTCCTTTGTGGAAATTGAATCTATATGATTTCCACAAGTCTCTTGAATGAGTGGGGTAGCTGTCTCATAAATTACATCAGCTACTCGTGAGTGTTGCACCGGATCAATCATATCTAGTCCAAAGGCACTTTCTGCCACAGGTAATTCATCAATATACTGAATTCCATTCCTTGTGTATCTATTAAGTGCAGGATACGCCGGTGCAAAAACTAACGGTCCCGAGTTCCATTCCATTAAAAGTGTACTAAGCTCAATACCTATATTCCCTCGTAAGGCAGAGTCTGTTTTTTTATATATATGTGTTACCCCATTAAGAAATGCCCACTTTACAATATCTTGAATAATTTTTTGTGCTTCTTCAGGTGTTTTATGTCTTGTTTCGGCATTGTATATTAATACACTTTGTTCCAAAGGTATATCCTGATTCAAATTAAACAGAATGGATACCACTGTCGAACAACTCATAAACTTTACACCTGTATCAAGGGCTCCCGTAAAATCATCCGCAATTACCAACAGTTTCATAACGTTTCACCTTTAATCAGTATTTTTAAAATAAATCAACAAATTATTGATAGTATTAACAAAAAAATGATTAATATGTTAGTTTATTGTTTCTATTAAACATTATTGTCTTTTTCTTTTTAATAAATATATCAAGAAATTCTAATTGCAACAAGAATAAACTTGATATATAATGTTTATATATGAAACAAAATCAAATAATCGCTCCTAATATAGTTTCAATATTAAACATAACTTATCACTTGGAGGTTAAAACATTGATAAATAGTCAAATTAGTGTGCTTGCTATTGCTCCATATCGTGCTATGACAAGACAACTTGAGACGATTTCAAAGGAATTTCCTGAAATTAAACTTACAATTTATGTAGGTGATCGTGAAGAAGGTATAGAACTTGCAAAAGAGAATTTTCATTCTAATTTTGATGCAATTTTATCACGAGGCGGAACTGCTACCTTGCTACACGAAGCTGTATCACTACCGGTTATTGAAATAGAAACCAGTTCGTTTGATCTGTTGGCAGTGTTAAATCTTGCAGATGTTCCAAACAACCACGTGGCACTTATTGGTTATCCAAATATTATTAGAACTTGCAATAAGCTTTGCGAATTATTTAACTATGATGTTGATGTTTATGAGATTACATCTGAGGATGAAATATACAAAGAATTTCCTAGTATTATAGAAAAAAACTACAGTGCCATTATCGGTGATGTTGCAGGATATACGTGTGCTCATAAGTATGGCATTCGCTCATATCTGATTACATCCGGTGACAGTAGTATTCGAAAAGCATTTCAGAGCGTAAGAACATTGCATCAGATGAACAAACAACTAACTACTGATAACCATTTTTACAAGGCAGTACTACAAAATAATCTTGCCAACACTGTAGTTCTTTCCGAGCAAGGAAGACTTATTTACAAGAGCAAAATTGATGCTAATCAAAACGACCTTATAAATGTTCTTAGGGAGAAGCTCATTTCTTTCGACCTTACTACTCCTCAAAAATTTCACTTTCAAATCCAAAACAGTGCATATACGGTTTTTACTCGAATTATTCATGCTGAGGACGAAGATTGTATCGCATTCGACTATTCTATCAATCCTGTGGTTAAAAATACACGCACTGGAATAGATTACTATAATGCGGACGAAGTTAAAAACATGTACGAGAATAGTATATACGGAATAATTGGTGCCCTCCCTTCATTTGTAGAACTTATCAAGGAATACAATCACTTTCCCAATCCCATTCTGTTAGAAGGTGAAAATGGAATGGGTAAAGCATATTTCTCAATGCTTTTTTACTTGTTAAGTAATCGAATAGCTTCACCCTATATTCATATTAGTGGAGATCTGCTTACTGAAAAGTCTTGGGAGTTTTTGTTAAAGCATCACCAATCTCCTCTGTGTGACACTAATACGACAATTTGCTTTACTGATCTTGATTCCCTTTCGCATGAAAGCTGACTACACTACTTTCATATATTTTGTCAGGACAATGCGCACGCAATAATAGGTTAATCTTTTCATTTGCAGATTCGTACAGCAAACTGCCAGAAGCTACAGTTACTCAGTATAAAAATAAACTGCACTGTAATGTGATACCGCTTACTCCATTACGCGATAATCCTGCTTCAATTAAAAACATGGCAACCTTGTACATAAACTGGCTTAATATCACTGGTGAAAAGTCAATTCAAGGTTTTACCGACGAAGCCCTCTCTGTACTTGCGCATTATACGTGGCCTCAAAACTACTTCCAACTACAGCGTGTGTTGAATTATTGTTATTCTTCAACTGATGGTATTACCATTGATAAAGCTGACGTACAAAAAGCATTATCAACAGAAGAACCTTTACTTCCTATTCCTCAAAGCGGAACAGATATATATCATAATGTAATCGACTTATCAGATTCTCTAGAAAATATAACTACCGCTATTGTTAGACAAGTGCTTCGCATGAATAATGGTAACAAATCCCAAACTGCTGAGAGTTTGGGGATAAGTCGTGCAACTCTGTGGCGGATACTAAAAAAATGATTATGTGAATGGATATGGGCACAGTCTTACACAATCTGAGTATCATGTTTTTAAGTGAACTGCCTGAATTGAATATAATTGTAAAAGAATTGGATGCAGGTAAATTGAGTGGGAGGTGGTGACTAGAGACTATGAAGATAAGTCTGTAAATAAAAATCTTCTATGATAATAAAGGGTGGAAATCTTTAAGATAGGATTTTCACCCTTGTGTTATATATAACAGTTAAAAAAGTGTATGTCAATACAGGGTGGCTAAGCCACCCACGTCTTTTACCACTGTATTCTATTCAGGCAGTCGTCCTTCATACATAATGCTTAACTCACCGTAGACCTGTGCCCAGTTTCGTATTGTTGTAGTCCATTTTTTAGTTGCTTCAAATGTGGCTAAATACAAGGCCTTAAGGAGGGCTGTATCGCTTGGAAATACGCTTCTCTGACGGTTAAGCTTACGGTATGTAGAATTAAGCGATTCTATAGCATTAGTTGTATAAATAACCTTTCTAACAACGGAAGAAAACTTGAAAATAGGAGAAATAACATCCCAGTTATCTTTCCAGCGTTTCATTGCGTTAGGATATTTTGGTGTCCATTTTTCAGTCACCTGTTCCAAAGCCAATAGAGCTTTCTTTTCATCAGAAGCCTGGTAAATGGTCTTCAAATCTGTCGCAAATGCTTTCCTGTCTTTATCAGGTACATATTTCAATGTGTTTCTTACCTGATGAACAATACATCTTTGATACTCTGTTTTAGGAAAGGCTGCTCCAATGGCTTCCTTTATACCGGTAAGACCATCAGCGCAGATTACAAGGATGTCCTTTACTCCTCTGTTTTTAAGCTCATTTAGTACGGATAACCAGTATTTTGAGCTTTCATTGTCACCCACCTGTATTGTAAGCACTTCTTTCTTTCCTTCAGCATTGATACCTAAGATGACATAGGCTGCAAGCTTCCTTATTACGCCGTTATCACGGACAGAATAGTGGATAGCATCAATATAAAGGATTGGATAAACTTCATCTAACGGCCTGTTCTGCCAGTCTTCAATCTGAGGCAGGATTTTATCTGTTACATCTGAAATGAAACCTTCAGACGTTTCAAAACCATAGATATCCTCTATCGTCTCTGAAATCTGTCTTGTTGTCATTCCTTTTGCATACATAGATATAATCTTCTGGTCAATATCTGAAATGTCTTTTTGACGTTTTTTAACAATCTGAGGCTCAAAAGTAGACTTGCGATCCTGAGGAACCTCAATTCCGACCTGCCCATAGCTGCTGTTAACCATCTTAGGCTTATAGCCGTTTCTGTAGTCATCACTTTCACATCTCTCAGATTTGCCATATCCAAGATGTTCATCCATTTCGGCTTCCATCATCTCTTTGATGGTTCCACCTAACAGATCTTTAAGTGCATCCTGAATGTCTTCAGCTGTTTCAATATCATACTCTTGAAGTAGTTGCTGAATGATGTTTCTTTTACCTTCAGTCATTATAACCTTGTGTACCGGTTTCTTTTCTCTTTTTGCCATAATAAAAGGCCTCCTATGATTTATATTTTATCATAGAAGACCTATTGCTTAATAGCTATTTACAGAAAAAGCTTCACATACTCAAATCGTCCGCACCCCCTTTTCATCTTGTCAAGTTTTTTTCACCACTATCTGGTTTAGAAATCTCAACTAGTCTTACTGGCAGACGGAGTATACTTTCCACGATAAATACGAGTCGTTAACTCTCATTGATGTTACAGATGGCAAGAAATCGCCTCTTCGATGGTCATTCCATCAACACGAGTTGCTGCTTTGTTTGCCCTAACTCTCGCTGCTACTGATACAGTCCTTTGTCTCTCAACTACTATTACCTCTTTCCACTGCTGTGTATTCATAATTGTTTTGGTTAATGGTTAGCTCTTTCAAGGCGTATCATACAAGCCTCCCAGGTACCACACGTTTCTTACTCTCCATCTATCTGCCTCATTTACCATGTAAGATTGCGTGTAGTTATTGGACTTTTGCTTGTCGTGCAGTCATATTCTCATGCATAACCTCATATGAGATTTCTGTTCGTCAGACCAGAGATTTGCTCATTAGTAAGTATCTTATTCATATCCAACTTCCTTCAGATTCAAGGCCACCCTCGACACCCTTGCCTTCGGTGCATCCTTCACACTACCTGGCAGATTCGTGACTTTAACCCATTAGAAACGTGTGTCGCTAGGCACACCCATAATAAAAGGCCTACTATGATTTATCATAGCAGACCTTTTGCTTAGTAGCTACTTACAGACAAGAGTTCATAGGCTCGCAATATCATTCATTGAAATCAGCTTCTTCCAATTCCTTAAATTCTATTCCTCGTCCATCCATTTTATATTTGAATAATCTACTAATTCGATTATCGCAGGTAACAAAAAATAATTGTTCCATTGTTTTTTTTGATGATAACTGATACTTGAGTAAATCAAGAAATGCGAGCATGTTGACATCATCCATACATGACGTCAAGTCATCAATAAAGAAGATTTTCATTTTTTCTTCTTTATTTCTGGCATTAATACCAGCAAAAAAATATGCAAGCATAAAGACACTTATTTGTCCATTACTTAATATATTTACTATGTTTTTTTCCGTTATTGTCGACTAGTGATATACCTCCATTCTCAAGTACAATTTTTTTATCCCATCGTTATTATCTACTCTAATCAATTTATTATAAAACTTACCCAGCGTTTGTCCAATTTTATCATATTCATCTTTCGAAAGTTTTTCCACGATTTTTTTATTATATCCTGTGCCTTCTTTTCAGCATCAACTTTAAAGCTTACTTAGCTTAGATATTTCATCATCCAGTTCTTGATTCTTTTTTTATACACCTCTATTTCCGCACTTAAATCTAACAATAATTTATTATTAAGTATGCCGTCAATAGAATTTATTTTAGAAACAAATAGCTCATATGAAAAAAATTAATGACTTCTAACACTTTTTGATATTAGATTATCAATTTTTCTCATATAATTGTTGTAGCGTCTCATCTGCGAAAGCATAACCTAGCACTGTCAAAATCTTCTGATATAGCTCGATTGAGTATTTCGCTTCAGCTTCCGAAATAATTCTATCTTCTAAAGACTTTTGTAACATCCTCATATTATCTATATTGATATCTTCAACAGATATATCATTAATTCTGCTCCGAATTTTCCTAACCGCCTCAAAGTACTCTTTCAATTCATCCATCAATCCACTTAATTTATTAAATTTAGCTTTAATGATATTTTTTTCTTCCTCAATAATATTTTTTTAGCCTTAGCTATTAAAAAAACTCATAAGTACTATCGATTTCTTTCTGAATATTTGCTTTTTCTTCTTCTTTTATTTTTACCAACGCACCATTTTGCAGAATAAATTTATCTGCTTCACTAAGAATTGAGATCGTCATCCATAGTAGCAAATGTTGCTGAACCACAGATTGGACACCTTAAATCTTGTTTATCTAAAGCACTATTTCTGTATTCAACAATCACCTCTTTGTGTATAGAAAGATTTGTTAATAGTTTTAACATTTTATTATTATTTGTTAATAACTCAATCTCTGAAGTGAGACTGATCACTTTTTTTCTCTTCTGTTTTTAATATACTCCTTTGATATTTCAATATTTTTTTATGTTGTCCTGCGCTTTTTATATGTAATGATAGATTCGAGATCTTGCATAATTGTTGTTCTAGATAATTCAAATTTATCCAGCTTCATTATTTCGGACTCAAGAGTATTAATAGTATCACTATTCTTATGCAGTCCAGCTATCATTGCTTCACGAATAGAATCTCCCTTAGTTTCAAGAAAAGATATTATCTGTTTAATTATAGTTATCTGATCTTTCAACAATTCATTATCGACTAACTTTTTTTAATTTCATTTTTAGCAATTATATATCCACAGTTTTCTAATTCTTTTTGTTCAATAAGTATATCTTTATCTAATGCTATAATCTCTATATTTTCCCCTTCATAGAATCTTGTTTCAGGGTATGGGACTTGATTTGTTGCTTTCTGTACCTGCTCTCGTTCAGACAATTTGCTGCCAATTAACTCTTGCGAAACCTTCTTACGTTCCGTATCCTTTATATAGCGTTCTACATCATCAGCAAAAATCTCAATATTCTCTGCAATCTGCTTTTGAACATCATAGTTTGTTATAAACTCACTAAATAACGATTCAAGATCACCTCTTTTTTTATTCTGTATGCTAATTGACTTTTGTACATCGCAAAAATGGTAATTGTAAAAACTACTTCCAATATTTTTTCTAATGAAATCTTTTGCATCATCCTCGTTTCCATCTTTAGTTACTTTAGACTCATCTGCATTTATTTCATCTTTCGTTTGCTCCCTACACAAGATTATATCTTTATCACCATCTTTAATCCAGAGAGAAACCTGTACTTTGGATGTATTATCACATTCTCTATGTTTTAATATACCACTTGTATTTTGAGCTCTGTCTTTATTATTAGTGCTTCTGCTATCAAATGCTGTTTTTAATCTACCAATTTCCCCTGTCAAACACCATTCTATCGCATCTATAGTAGTCGTTTTTCCAATTCCATTTGCAGCTGTCATCAAAACAACTGGTTTACCATCAAAACTAATCGTTTTATCTAGAAATCCCCTGAAGTTAACCATTCTTACCTCATTAATTATCATACTCCAAACCACCTCCTAATTATTTCAAATTCTTCTTTTTCCCATGATTTTTTTAAAACATCTTCAATTAAGTCCCTTCGTACCTTTCTTACTTGCTTTTTTAACACATTAGAAATTTCAGTATTCTTTGGTAACATTTCTTCTAATGCGTTAATTTGTGCAGAATCTGGCGAAAAGGAATTCTCCGGGATCATATGAAAAGGTAGCTCAATAGCCTCATAATCACCAATTACTATTTGATCTTTATTACTCAAATCTCCATTAAGGATTATTTTTTTCTTGTAATGAATAAATTACCCTCACGGTTTTTATCTGGTTTTACCATTAGAATAGATTACCAATTGAACAATATTATATTTAAGCTTACAAATAATGTTGTCTTCTCCATTAAATAAAGTAAACACTCGAATATAATCATCCCATTTATCACATAGTTCATTAATCTCCATTGCTTCACCATCTAGAACAAAAAATAATTCATCTCTATTCTTACTAATATAAATTCCTAAAAGTTCCTTAGGTTTATCTCCAGCGTCAAATAAGCCTTCCAAATCAATCCCATTGGCAATAGCATTCGTATCATTCAGAATATTAACATACCCATTTGATATAAATTCATCTTGTAAAATCAACTTTTTCCTCCCCTTTAACACACTTTACAGCGAAAATACAATCTCTGCATTTCTCATAATTACACCATTCTTTTGCATCAATTCCTATGCATTTCATACATTCAATATAAAAGCTATCTTCTCCTAAATCAGCTACAGTAGACTTTTCAGCAACATTCGCTGTACTATAATTATAATAGTTTTTTCCATTTAGTTTTTTATCATTTTCATAAAACCATTTTTGAGGTTTTGAAGATTGCTTTATCATTCGACTTGCTATTTTTCTCGTTACGCGACTAAAATTCCCACCAGGATTGGGAAGTATCACGCAGCGATCAACATACTTGTCTTGAGGGAAGTTGAAACAAAGATACTCATTTATCGTACTGTCTATATAATAATCTGGCTTCAGCATTTCCGGATCTATTGTATTATCATCAACCTGAGTATTATTATCCTGACAAAGGTTCAACATAATCTTCCACATATATTGTAAAAAACATCATATATGAGGTTTACACTCTGCAATTTTAATTATTCGGTTTTCTATTGGTAATTTACAGTATCCAGATACTTTACTTTCATCTTCTATACTCAATGTATTTAACAATCCATATTGCCATTCAGCTTTCTCTGCATTATCTTCAATCCAGTGGATAGTATTATGATAAATCTGATTTAATCTTTTTAACCTGTAAATCAGATAAACAACCATCATTGACAATATCCCCATATATTTCAGATGAAATACCGACTAAATAATTAACAATAATATTTTCTATGTTATTCTGGGTAGATTCAGTCATATACTTTGTAAAATCTGTTTTTCAAATCGTAAACTTTCAAAGTCGTGTTCTGCGAGAGTATATCTTTTTTGTACATATACTATTGCTAATCCTAAGAGAACAAACTTCCAATTCTCTTTATCCCGTATGCTAGGAGTTTTAGGAAATTTTTTTCCAATTCATCCATCAACTCTTCTTTATACCTTACAATATCATGTTTGTGAAAAAAATATCAAAATTATTTATAAACCCTTCTAATGAATCCTCAGAGCTTTATCTCTAAAAGTTCTTTCTTTCTGTTCCTCCTTTTTTTGAAGTAGAGTATATATTATTTATAAGCCAATTCTTCGTATCTTCCACACTTTGATTAGTAATTGTCTTAGGGGATTGGATCCTATGCCAATATAATTTATCATATCCTGCAATTTAGGTTTAGCAATCCCATGTTTTCCATGAGATGTGGAGACTCAGTTTAGCAATCAATTTACTCTGTAATATTTGAAGCCTAAGGTATTGATAATATAAATCCGTAAATATTTCTTTTTCTATTTAGTAATGTATTTGGATAATACTTAACTTGAATAAACTCAAATCTCCCATCCGAATAAAAAACATCTACATCCTCTATGTACTCAGCACAAACGTATTCCACTTCATCTTTAAGAAGACAAGAGATTGTAATATAATCTTGAAAAATAAAACCTCGTAACTTGTTTTGAAGCGTCACGGCTTTTTATCTCCCACATACATATTCGATATTTTATCAATTTCATCCTTCGACAATATGCTCAACTATTTTCCCTCCCCTACAAATTAAATTCCAATACATCCCGCTATAAAAAAGCATTTACTCAAATATTCTTATACCACCTGCCTATATCTCGTATATACATACTCAAATATCATCTTTCTGTATTCGAATATCCTCTGATCCGAATAACTCTCAGGAAGTTCTTCCCAAAGTATCTTTCCAATCAGCGTATCAATCTCAGCCTTAGTCTCCTGCTTATCTGTCCAATGATCAAGTTCAGAAATCTTCGCCTTGATCTTGTCCAGAAGATCCGTAGCCACCTTCTTAATCTTCTTGATATCCTCTTTTGATAAGTTTTCATCAAAGAGCAGGTCATACATGAAAGTTCTTCATCACTAGCGAAGCCTTCACGGGCATAACGCTGCTCTTCTTCATTCATGGAATTAGCAAGTTCCATGAAGGCCAGGTTCTTCTTTTTTATCTTGGCAAACTCTCTTCGTAATAGATCAAAATCTATCTTACTAATACCTGAATTCGTGAAGTTAGTTTTATCATAGAAGACCTATAGCTCAGTAGCCATTCGCAAAAAAAGTTTCACATGAGGGGCGGACTATTTTTAGGACTAGCTAGGCTGCTAACTTGAACCTAATCCTTATACATTTCAAGGAAAATCATATCTCACCACAGTTCAATACTCACAAAAGATATATTCCTGAATTTTACAAACCTACTATTCTTTTATGGTTTGTAAGCATTTATCCTTATTCTTTCCATATTTCGAAATCTACGATGTCCGCATCTACATAGTCTTCACCTGCAAGCATAAGTGTTTTCTTACCAGCACTCCAGCTATCTAACCAAGAGTCAAACTCGTATCTAGCTTCCTGTTCTGTTTCAAAATCCTCATCAACAAGCTCCGACGAACCATCACTAAAGTTAATCTTTAATTTCCAAGCCATCTAAATTCATCTCCTTTTTTAGTTAATAATCTCCCGGATTCTTTAAGCCAGTAAACATAAGGCTTTCAGATTTTTTTTATTAAAATCCCCCACTTTTTTTGCCAAAAACACTTGACAAATCCATCGAAAAATGCGGCGCTACGCGCCCTTATTTATAGGACATATTTTTCGATTGGAGGCGATTTTATGTTACCTGTTAACTGCGGCAGCCATGCCGACTACCAAAACTTTGTTGTTAAAAATCTTCGTAAATATTATCCTAACCCGGATGCAATTGCCCGCTCTACTTGGGATATCATTGAACATTTTTGGACTTTGGATTTATCTTACACTGATAAGCTCATGCGTGATAAATACTCTAAATTCGGTCCGACTCCAAGAACACCTTCATGCATGTAACGCTCTTATCTTTTATCCATTGATTTTAAGGTTACTTCCATAACCGATTGGGTGGCTCAACTAAAATGTGGTACTGCCGCCTCTATCACATCATTATGCATTCTATAAACTACTGTTTCACTCCCCAAACACCTCATCAAGCTTCTCCTTCAACCTCCCATCTTTGGCAAGTGGAAGTGCGTCAACAAGTCTGAAATTATGTTTGATGTCATCCTTGTTGTCGGCAAAGCCCAGGATGTAGCTTGTTGCAATCTTGTAGAAGATTTCCGTTGGGGCTAGTCCATATACCTGTTTTTCAAATATATGTGTTAGTCTTTCTTTATCGTCTGGAATGAGCGACTTCATTTTTTCGCTTTGATACAATCTTTTTACAATTTCAGTTATATACAAACCTGACTTCATATAAAGATCTATAAAGGTCTTGTCTTTGTCGTCAAAACATCACGGATTCTCTTCTTCAAGCAAATCAACCATACGCTTTACTACATCTTATGGTGTAAATATCTGATTTGTCTTCTGAGGAGGAATATAGTCGAATATGTCTTCTATACTGCCTTCATCAAAATAATCTGCAAGCCTTTTCTTTAATGCTAGGAATTCCTTGATTGAATCATCAAATACTACTACATCAAAAAGATTCCCTTCAAAGTGCTTGGTTAGGCCAGTTTCTTCTTCCTTATAGTCGCCACCATCCCTTAAGAACTTACACTGTTCAAGCGTGATACTTGTAACCTCCTTTAACACATCCCCCGGTATTGTAGTATCAAATGTAGCCAGAGTCACCTTATCATCACCATAAGCCATAAGAAAAGAAGGGATTTTACTCGAAAATCCTCTAGGATGATATCTGATATCACCCCCCCCTATTATATCATTTATACACAAAAAATCTACCCCAAACCACCATTATTTTTAGTTATATTTGTTATTTGAAAAAGTAAAGTCCGCATTAGTATGGATTTTACTTATTCCGAATACCATGATTAACTAACTGGACTTTACTAATTCTAAAGATTGCATTTATACCTATGGACTTTACTGATTACATATTTAAAATATATATAGTGTGAGAACTCATTAGGTTAGGGTTATATATTATAAACCAAAGGAGTTTTTAACTATGAGCAAATACTTACATCTTTCTTTAGGCATGCGTTCCGATATAGAGGTTATGCTGGCTAAAAAATTAAGTTTCAATAGTATTGCGCAGGCCTTAGGAAAAGATAGTACGACCATTTCTAAAGAAATAAGGAAAAATATAATTATTGAACAAAAAGGCGGGTATGGGAGGTCTTTTAATGACTGCATAAAAGCGGCAGAAAAAACCTGCACAAAGAAGCACACCTGTGGCAGATGTTTAAGCAAAAGCAGGAACTGCATGAGCTGTGGTAAATGTATACCGTTATGTGATGAGTACGTTAAACGCATCTGTCCTCTTCTACTTAAGCCACCTTATGTATGTAACGGATGCCAAGATAGAAATAAGTGCCGTCTGGAAAAAAGATTTTATAGGGCAAAGGAGGCAGATAACAGGTACAGGAAAACATTATCCGTGTCAAGAACAGGTGTTAACATAACCGTGGAAGAAATTAAACATTTAGACGGAATAGTGAGTCCGCTTTTGCTAAAAGGACAGTCCATAAGACATATTTTTAATAACCATTCCGATGAAATCATGATTTCTGATAAAACACTTTACTCATACGTTAACAACAGCCTGTTTACCGCCAGAAACATTGATATGCCGCGCACTGTAAGAATGAGTCCAAGAAAAAACAAGAGCAAGACATTAAAGGTAGACAAGGAGTGCAGAAAAGGCAGGACTTACAAAGACTTTGTGAAATATATAAGCGAACACCCTGATTCTATCGTATGTGAAGGTGACAGTGTGGAAGGCAAAAAAGGAGGCAAGGTGCTTCTTACGCTATTCTTCGTACAGCAGAACTTACAGCTTGCCTTTATTAGAGACTACAATGATTCCAGGTCGGTTACAAATATATTTGAAAAGCTCTACATTGAGCTTAGGTCTGATATTTTCGGGAAAATATTCGATGTGCTGCTCCTTGATAACGGAAGTGAGTTCTCAAATCCTGAAGCACTTGAATACGACATGCAGGGAAACAGAAGGCTGAGGGTATTTTACTGTGATCCTGCCTCTCCTTATCAGAAAGGCGGTTGTGAAAATAATCATGAAATGATAAGAAGGATAATACCTAAGGGTGTGGACTTTAGTAATTACACACAGGAAGACATAAACCTGATGATGAGCCATATCAATTCTTATTCTAGAGCGAAGTTTGGAAACAAGAGCCCTTACGATATTTTTGCGTTTCAATACGGCAAAAAAATATTAAAGAGCTTAGGAATACAAAAAATTTCCCCAGATGAAATTACCCTAACCCCTAAGCTCCTAAAGAGATAAACCGGTATTTCCGGTTACAAGATGAGTTCTCACACCACAATAAGGGAGGGGGCGGAAGTTACTTATTCCGGATTCTGGAATGTAGCCTCGGCTCCTGTTTGCTATGCGGTAAAATAGAGAAATCTATACTTGTAAGGCTGATTATAGCATTTTTTTCTGACAAAGTACATATTTACTTAAAAAAATATTTTTTTAAATTTAGAAAAAGTAAGTTCCAGTCTTAACTTGAATATAAATAAAGAAGCCTAGATGTGGAACTTACTTTTTCAATTCACCTTTTTAGTTATATTTTAACATTCCCTTCATTCTCACCAACCTTTTGTAACATTTTGCATTTATCCATTTTTATTCTCTATCAATCCTTCACAATAAGTTAACCCTAAACACGGGAGGTCTTTTTCATAAAGCTAAAGCCATTTAGAAACTCACTGCATGCTCGGTGGTTTATTTTTATTGTGATATACAATAAAGCTGAACACACCGTAAGCACTACAGATGTTCAGCTTTATCTTTAATACAATTTAGCATTATTATAAATATTAAGTTATCTTCCTAGATATACTGCACTCCTCCCCCTCCAGCACCCCCAGCGCCTTCCTATACTTCTCAGTCCTCTTCACATCCTTCTCCCTTACCTCATTAAGCCTCGTCAAGTCCATATTGTGCTTTAAGTCGGCTATTTTTACTGCTCTAGCCAGTTCGTTGGCTTTTATCCCTTCGATATACTTAGTGTAATCAAGTTTTTTTGGCTTTGTGATTGCTTTAACTGCATCTCCTATTTCTTCGCCAAATTCTTCGTATATCATCTCTATAGTTACTTCTGTATCTTCTACTGTATCATGGAGATAGGCTACTATCTTCTCCTTATGTGTGTGAACTGAATTAACAACGGTTTGAATATGTCCTGTAAAATAATCAACCCCTGCCTTATCAACCTGATTACTATGTGCTTGTTTAGATAATAACCTGGCTGATTCAAGCAGTGATTCATCTTTTGATGTATACGTTATTTTCTCATTTCCATCACATTCAAGGCTTGTATTGTTTGGCTCAATATTTTTAATCATTTTAACTCCCTATGTGGTTACACAGCAGGAAAGCAAGTGTTATATCATCTCTGCAGTGTTATAATATATTATTTCTCCAATACTAGTTCAACACAGATATTACATAATCACTAATTCTATTATTTAGGTTGTTTCTACGTACACTTTGTATACAATAAGCGACTGATGGCAATCACCTCTTCTAAGGACAACTAACACCTATGAGAAATTCTTAGTTGTAGGGCTGGTGTGGTTTTTTGTAATCTAAGTGACGCTCCTACCTTTTTGCATTGCTCATAGGCTTAGCTGCTTCGCAATGCGCCTCTGAGCAACGCAAAAACGGAGCTGATTTCTATGATTTTATTAAAAAATCACATCAGCCACAATGGGGGGCAGGCGAGGGTGGCTGTCTTTAATTTGGTATTCTAGTTACTTTTTGTATAAATTTAAGGTATCAGCTACGAATGATAAATTCTAAGCGAGCGCATTAGGCGGAGCGAAGCGGATGCCGGAGCGAGTCTGAAATGTTATCATTCGGAGCGTTACTGTGTGGTAAGATAACAGCAAAAACTGATAATGCCTAAGCGAGCGCGTTAGGCGTAGCGAAGCGGATGCCGGAGCGAGTCTGGACATTTATCAGTTTTTGCGTCTACTTTGCAACTTATTTTAGCCCTACAAATTAGAATTTACAGTATATGAGTGTCAAAAACATAAAATTTTACCAGTCTTTCTTGCAAGAAAATCTATTGTTCTTTTCCACCTGAGCTTTATAGAAGATTTCAAGGAGATTTTCTATAAAACCAAAAAAAGTACAGAGAGCCGAAGCTCTCCATACTCTATTATTTTATATATTATTTAGCCTTCTTCTCAGCGATAGCAGCCTGTGCTGCTGCAAGTCTTGCTACAGGTACTCTAAATGGTGAGCAAGATACATAGTCAAGGCCGATTCTGTGGCAGAACTCAACTGATGATGGATCACCACCGTGCTCTCCGCAGATACCGATGTGAAGCTTTGGATTAACAGGTCTGCCAAGCTTGATAGCCATTTCCATAAGCTTTCCTACACCGTTCTGGTCTAACTTTGCAAATGGGTCATTCTCGAATATCTTGGTGTCATAGTAAGCGTTAAGGAACTTACCGGCGTCATCACGAGAGAAACCAAATGTCATCTGTGTAAGGTCGTTAGTACCGAAGCAGAAGAAATCAGCTTCCTTAGCGATCTCATCAGCTGTAAGGCAAGCACGAGGAATCTCTATCATAGTACCAACCTCATAGTGAAGGTCTGCGCCAGCTGCCTTAATCTCAGCATCTGCGGTCTCTACTACTATCTTCTTAACGAACTTAAGCTCTTTTACTTCACTTGTAAGAGGAATCATAATCTCTGGAACTACCTTCCAGTCAGGATGCTTCTTCTGTACATTGATAGCTGCACGGATAACAGCCTTTGTCTGCATCTTAGCAATCTCAGGATAGGTAACTGCAAGACGAAGTCCTCTGTGTCCCATCATAGGGTTGAACTCGTGAAGTCCTGTGATTATATCCTTAATAGCCTGAACGCTCTTGCCCTGTGCATCTGCGAGCTTCTGAATCTCTTCCTCTGTTGTAGGAACGAACTCGTGAAGAGGTGGATCAAGGAAACGGATAGTAACAGGTGTTCCCTCAAGTGCCTCATAAAGCTGCTCGAAGTCTCCCTGCTGATATGGCAAGATTTTCTCAAGAGCTGCTTCTCTTCCTTCTACTGTATCTGAACAAATCATCTCTCTGAATGCTGCAATTCTGTCAGCCTCGAAGAACATGTGCTCTGTACGGCAAAGACCGATACCTTCTGCACCAAGCTCACGAGCCTTCTTAGCATCTGTAGGTGTATCTGCATTTGTTCTAACTCTAAGTCTTCTATACTTGTCTGCCCAAGCCATGATTCTACCGAACTCACCTGCGATAGTAGCATCAACTGTTGGGATTAAGCCTTCATAGATATTACCTGTGGTACCATCGATAGAGATTTCATCTCCCTCGTGGAAGGTCTTGCCGCCAAGAGTGAACTTCTTGTTAGCCTCGTCCATAACGATGTCACCACAACCGGATACACAGCAGGTACCCATACCACGGGCAACTACGGCTGCGTGAGATGTCATACCGCCACGAACTGTGAGGATACCCTGTGCTGACTTCATACCTGAAATATCCTCAGGAGAGGTCTCAAGACGAACAAGAACTACCTTCTCACCACGTCCTGCCCAAGCTACAGCGTCATCAGCTGTAAATACTGCCTTACCGCAAGCTGCACCAGGAGAAGCTCCAAGTCCCTTGCCAAGTGGTGTAGCAGCCTTAAGTGCCTTAGCATCAAACTGTGGGTGAAGGAGAGTATCAAGGTTACGAGGGTCGATCATTGCAACCGCCTCTTCCTCAGTTCTCATACCCTCGTCAACGAGGTCACAAGCTATCTTAAGGGCAGCCTGAGCTGTTCTCTTACCATTTCTGGTCTGAAGCATATAAAGCTTACCATGTTCAACTGTAAACTCCATATCCTGCATATCTCTATAGTGCTTCTCAAGTGTAGCGCAAACTTCATTGAACTCCTTGAAAGCCTCTGGGAACTTATTAGCCATCTCATCAATGTGCATAGGTGTACGAACACCGGCAACTACGTCCTCACCCTGTGCATTGGTAAGGAATTCTCCGAAAAGTCCCTTAGCACCTGTAGCAGGGTCTCTTGTAAATGCAACACCTGTACCGCAGTCATCACCCATAGTTACCAAATGCCATAGACTGTACGTTAACAGCTGTTCCCCAGGAATAAGGGATATCGTTGTCACGACGGTAAACATTGGCACGAGGGTTGTCCCAAGAACGGAATACAGCCTGAATAGCTCCGTAGAGCTGTTCCTTTGGATCGGTAGGGAAGTCCTTACCAATCTTTGACTTGTACTCTTCCTTGAACTGTCCTGCAAGCTTCTCAAGATCCTCAGCTGTAAGGTCAACGTCCTGAGTAACTCCCTTTTTCTTCCTTCATCTTGTCGATAAGCTCTTCAAAGTACTTCTTACCAACTTCCATAACTACGTCAGAGTACATCTGAATAAATCTTCTATAGCAGTCCCAAGCCCAACGAGGGTTTCCAGATTTCTCAGCAATAACATGTACAACTTCCTCATTAAGACCAAGGTTAAGAATTGTGTCCATCATACCTGGCATTGAAGCTCTAGCACCTGAACGAACTGAAACAAGAAGTGGATTTTCATGATCTCCAAATTTCTTACCTGTTATTGCTTCGAGCTTTACAATATGCTCGTCTATCTGGCCACGGATCTCATCATTAATTTTCTTACCGTCTTCATAGTACTGAGTGCAGGCTTCTGTTGTTACAGTAAAGCCCTGAGGTACCGGAAGTCCGATATTTGTCATTTCTGCAAGGTTTGCACCTTTACCACCAAGAAGCTCACGCATCTCAGCTTTTCCTTCAGTGAATAGATATACCCACTTTCTTGCCATTGTATTTTCCTCCTGTTGTTACTCTGTAGGACTAAGATAATCAGAGTCCTCTCAGAAAAATTTACACTTACCTTCAAAATGTCGACCTAACTCGACACTTCAAGCATAATCTTAACACATTTTATTCTTTATGTCATTATTTTTCATCATAAAAAACCATACTAGATTTATTTCGCTTTTTTTTCGCATATCTTTGGTAGTTTTACCATAAAATGAGATTTTTTTATTTTTAAATATAAAATATCTGTGCAATCAGAAATAAAAAGCCTAAGTTATTTCTTTTTGCACAGATACTAATCAGTTATAGAAATTTTTTTGTATAATATGCTATTTCATTTCGTTATGGAAAAAGTCAGAATAATATTTTTTTCTATAACATCAGCCACCATCAACGATTTTTTTCTCTATGAAATGCCTGCAGTATATTTCCGTAAAATTATCAAATTCTACATTTTTCAAATAAGTTAAAATAATCTATTACAGCAACAACTTCAACAGAGACTTCTTCTCCGTAAGCATTTGTATGCTTATTGGCTGAGTATTTTTCTTTTGCAAAAATATTCTAACAGTTCTTCTGGTGATGTTTCTTCAAAAAAATCATCTTCAAGCTCACACAAAACAACGCTCTCTTCAAAGATTTTTGCATCATCTTCAGATACATAGTTATCTATTTTGCATTCTTTTAACAATACTACACTGTACTTTTCCATAACTATTCTACGGTTTTTTTCAATATTTGTTTCATTTTTATTTTTATAAGATTTATTTTTTAATCAAAAGCGACTTTCCAGTCATTTCAGCAGGCTGTGGAAGCCCCATAAGCTCAAGGAGTGTAGGGATGATGTCGCAGAGCTTGCCATCCTCTGCAAGACCATACTCTTCTCCCGCATTCACAAGGATGAAAGGCACAGGGTTGGTTGTGTGGGCAGTCCAAGGCTCTCCTGTCTCGTAGTCAATCATCTGCTCGGCATTTCCGTGGTCGGCGCAGATGAACATAGCACCGTCAACTTCTTTAACAGCCTCTACCGCTCTTCCTACGCAGGTATCAACTGCCTCTATAGCCTTCACCGCTGCTTCCATGACTCCTGTATGTCCAACCATATCAGGGTTTGCGAAGTTACAGATAATCGCGTCATACTTTCCGCTCTTTATAGCATTTACAAGTCCGTCACATACCTCAAATATGCTCATTTCAGGCTGTAAGTCATAGGTTGCAACCTTAGGTGACTTTACAAGGATTCTGTCTTCTCCAGGGAATGGCTCCTCTACGCCGCCATTAAAGAAGAATGTAACGTGTGCATACTTCTCAGTCTCTGCGGTACGAAGCTGTGTTTTGCCAAGCTTTGAGAGATACTCCCCGAAGGTGTTCTTAACGTCTATCTTGTTGAAAGCAACTGTCTTGTTAGGCATATTTGAATCATAGTCTGTAAAGCAGACAAACTTAGTCTTAATCCTTCCACCTCTTCTCTCAAACCCGTCAAAATCATCATTACAGAAGGCCTTTGATATCTCTCTTGCCCTGTCAGGACGGAAGTTGAAGAAGATAATGCTGTCATCATTTTTGATAGTAGCAACAGGTGCGCCGTCTCTCTCAATTACAGTAGGTACAACGAACTCATCGGTTACATCACCGCCGTATGAGCTTTCGATGGCAGCCACAGGGTCTGTTGCTGTATTACCTTCACCGTATACCATAGCCTTATATGCAAGCTCCACTCTGTCCCAACGGTTATCCCTGTCCATAGCATAGTAGCGTCCCATTACGGTAGCCACCTTGCCTACGCCAAGCTCATTCATCTTAGCTACAGCATCTGCTACGAAGTCACGGCCGCTCTTAGGAGGTGTGTCCCTTCCGTCCAGGAAGCAGTGGAGATAAACCTTATCAAGGCCTTCCTTTTTAGCAAGCTCCAAAAGTCCGTACATATGAGTAATATGGCTGTGTACTCCACCATCAGAGAGAAGTCCCATCAAGTGAAGAGCACTGTTTTTCTCCTTACAGTTTTTAACTGCTGATAGAAGCGCCTCATTCTTAAAGAAATCTCCGTCCTCTATCTCTTTTGTGATTCTGGTAAGCTCCTGATATATGATTCTTCCTGCACCCATATTCATATGTCCTACCTCAGAGTTACCCATCTGTCCGTCAGGAAGACCTACAGCCAGGCCGCTTGCATATCCTTTCTTCCAAGGATAAGTCTTCATAATCATATCGAGATTAGGCTTCTTCGCCTGTGCTATTGCATTATAGTCTTCTCTTTCATTAATTCCAAATCCATCCATTATTAAAAGTACTACCGGTCTTTTAGCCATTATTTTGCTCCTTTCAAGCATAAAACAAACATACCCCTTAGGGTTTTTAACTTGTGCGTTATTATACTATAAAATTACTTAAAACTCAAATGTAAAGATACAAGTGCCTAATATTTTTGCGAGGGCCTTGCTAAGTGCGGCAGTTGCAGGCCTGTATCAATAGGTATCAAAACTTATGATGACTACATCATTATATACATAGGTATACTATGAAATGAGATTTTTGGCAAGTATTTTGATTCCCTCTTCTATCCTATCCTCACTTATATTCCCATAGCCTATCAATATGTAAGCTTCACTGCTTTCAGGGTTTTCCCCTATCCTGTGCTTTGAGAGCCCTACAAGCTTTATTCCACTTTTTTCTGCTCTGCTTACAACTTCTTCTTCGGACATTTCAAGCTTAAATTTAACCATAAGGTGCATACCCGCATTGCCGCCCATTATCTTTACCTTATCGCCAAAGACTTTGAGCGAGGAAATCAGCTTATCATGTCTTGACTTATATATCTTTCTGGCTTTGTTGATATGCCTTTCATAATGCCCTCCAAGGATAAACTCCGTAAGCACAGCCTGGTCAATCCTTGGCACCGTACAGGCTAGGAAGGCAAGTTTTTTCCTATATACCTTAAGGAGTCCGTCAGGAAGCACCATGAAGCCTATCCTTATGGCAGGGGCGATAGTCCTTGAAAATGTCCCCAGATAAACCACCTTATTCCCCGTATCTATCGCCTTCATAGGAGGAATAGGCAGTCCCTTATATCTAAACTCACTGTCGTGGTCATCCTCTATTATATACCTGTCTTCTCCTGCTGCCCAGCCAAGGATTTCTTTTCTCCTCTTTATAGGCATTACCACTCCTGTAGGAAACTGGTGTGAGGGAGTTAGATACACTGCTTTTGCCTCTGAAGATTTAAGCTCTTCCACCTTAAGTCCGTTCTCATCAAGGTTTATAGGATAAACCTTCCTGTTTAATGATGAAAATATCCTATAAGCCTGCATATAGGTCGGGTTTTCCATTGCAATTATACTTTTTTCGTCTATCAAATGCTCTAAAAGCTGTAAAAGATAGCCCGTTCCTGCACCTATTATCATATTTTCAGGCTTCACGCTCAGTCCCCTGTAGCCAAACAGATATTTTGCTATAGCCACTCTTAGCTCCAAGTCTCCCTGTCTCTCTCCAAGGTTAAAGAGTTCCTCTCCCCTGTCACGCATACACTTTCTATAGAGTCTGTCCCACATCCTGTAAGGGAAGCTCTCCTTACACAGTGAAAAAGGTGAAAAATCATATTCATACTCTGGTTCAGGATTGACACACTCATTTTTTATATCGGTAAATTCCTCTTTTTTTTCACTGTTTATCCTGTCTATTTTATTCACATAATAACCGCTTTGAGGGCGGACTTCCACATACCCTTCAGCGTAGAGCTGTTCATAGGCAAGGGTAACTGTGTTCCTGCTTATCTGAAGGTTTAGCGCAAGCCCCCCTCTCTGATGGAAGCTTCTCTCCCTCAGCCAGTTCCCCCTCAGTTATAAGCCCCCTAATCTTTAGGTAGAGCTGCTCATAAAGCGGCATTTTATCCTTAGATTTAAGTTCAACTGTAAGCATATTTTCTCCTAATAATCCTTGTCTATATTACATCATCCTAAGCACACATATTCACCTACTATCCACGAAACAGCAACCACGAGAGAGCAAATATTCTCTTATCACCCGACCTTCGCGGACAAGGAGGGAAGCTGGAACATTTTTTTATAACTAATCATAAGATAAACCCGCATTATAATCAAGATAATCTAATGACTAATCATTTATTTTGTAAGTCTTAGAGTATAAAAACATTTTATTTATATGCATGCATAGGCACTAGCATAGAAATTCGGCCCTCTTGCGCTGACACGCTATTCTGTAGTAAAATATAAGTTCAGGGATTTTCATTCTCTGATAGCCAAAACATGAGAAAACGGCTGATTTCTCATAAAAATAGGAGGACAATATGGTATTATCCTGCAATAACATATCAAAGGAATTTGTCACAGGACCTGTACTCAAAGAGGTCAGTTTTCATATAAATGAACATGAAAAGGCTGCAATAGTCGGCATTAACGGAGCAGGCAAGTCTACCCTCTTAAAAATAATCATGGGCGAAATGTCTGCCGATGGCGGAGATGTATTTCTTTCAAAAGGTGCCAGTGTAGGCTATCTTGCGCAGCATCAGGAGATAAATACCGAACTTACCATTTTCGATGTACTCCTTGAGGTAAAAAAAGATATTTTAGAGCTTTCAGATAAGATGAGGGCTCTTGAGATAAAGATGAAGCAGGCGGACGGAGAGGCTCTTGACGCTGTATATGAGGAGTATTCAAGGGTTACACATGAATTTGAACTTAAGAACGGTTATGCATACAAGAGTGAAATCACAGGTATACTAAAGGGACTGGGCTTTGAAGAGGAGGACTTTTCCCGCAAGGTAAATACTCTCTCGGGAGGTCAGAAGACAAGGGTATATCTGGCCAGGCTCTTGCTGTCAAAGCCTGACCTAATCTTACTTGACGAGCCTACCAACCACCTTGACATGAAGGCTATTGGCTGGCTTGAGACCTATCTTAAGAACTTTAACGGAGCAGTTTTGATAGTTGCCCACGACAGATATTTCCTAGACGGAGTTGCCACCAAGATAATAGAGTTAAATAACTGCAGGGCCTCTACCTTTATGGGGAATTATTCGGATTATGCTACCAAGAAAAAGGCTCTAAGAGAGGCTGAACTAAAAGGCTTATCTTAATCAGCAAAAGGAAATATCCCATCAGGAGGCTGTTATAGAAAAGCTACGCTCCTTTAACCGTGAGAAGTCTATAAAAAGGGCTGAAAGCCGCGAGAAGATGCTTGATAAAATCGAAAGAATCGATAAGCCTCTTGAGCTTGATGCCTCAATGAGCATAAGTCTTAAACCTCATAAGGAAAGCGGTAAAGATGTGCTAACCGTTGAGAATTTAAGTAAGTCCTTTGAGGAAACCCTTTTTGAGAATCTGAATTTTGAAATAAAAAAAGGCGAAAGAGTTGCTATTATTGGCGGTAACGGTACTGGAAAGACAACTCTCCTTAAGATAATAAACGGAATCACTCCTTACGATACTGGTAAGATAACCCTTGGCGCAAATGTTGAAATAGGCTATTATGACCAGGAACATCAGGTGCTGCACTATGACAAATCCCTGTTTGATGAAATATCCGATGACTATCCTTATTTGACCAATACCGAAATAAGAAATGTACTTGCAAGCTTCCTCTTTACCAAGGATGATGTGTTTAAGCTTGTAGGCTCACTCTCAGGCGGCGAAAAGGGGCGTGTGTCCCTCGCAAAGCTTATGCTTTCAGAGGCCAACTTTCTCCTCCTTGACGAGCCTACCAACCACCTTGACATCACCTCCAAGGAGATTCTTGAGGATGCACTTAACAACTACGAGGGCACTGTCCTCTTTGTGAGCCACGACAGGTATTTTATCAATAAAACCGCAACCCGCATCCTTGATTTAACAGGCAAAAGACTCATCAATTACATAGGAAATTATGACTATTACCTTGAGAAAAGGGAAACTCTCGAGGCCGCCCTTCTTGAAGAAGTCCCTAAGGAGGACCAGCCTTTGGCTGCTTCTGCGAACAAGCAGAACTGGCAGACTAAAAAAGAGGAACAGAAGGAGCTTAGGAAAATACAAAATGAACTAAAGAAGATTGAAGATGAGGTCGCAAAGCTTGAGGAGGCTAACGCAAAGCTTGACGAAGAGCTTGCCAATCCTGAGATTGCCGCAAATGTAGGGAAGCTTATGGAAGTACACAAGCAAAAAGAGGCGAATGATGAGCGTATAAATGCTCTTCTTGAGCGTTGGGAGGAATTATCCGAAAATGTCTGATATTATAGTGGATACTCTTAGGATAGACGGAGGGATTATACTTGTGATAAACCCTCCTTTAGCTTACGATGAGAAGGTAATTCTAAGGTTTATAAACAAAATTTCAAGGGAAGATAAGTCTTCTTTCTTATTTCCCGCCCTCTACGGAAAATTCCTCTGCAAAGAGGGCGAAATTGTATCAGATGAGGTCTACTACCTGTATGATGGCTTTAAGAGGGAGGTAAGTTATGAGAATATCTTTGTCTTTGAAGCCCTGAATGCCCAAGTATCCACCTATGCAGGAGAAAATACGCAAAGCATTAATGCACTTGTTGAATATGTAAAAGAGGTAATTAAGGCTCAAAACGATATAAAATCCACCAGTTTAACGGATGAATTTGAAGACTTGATGAAAAGCCCTTTTTATAATGACTTTCTTAACGAATTTGGCTTTACCTCCTCTGAAATCCTTATACTTAAGGGGTTATTTAAGTATGCTTTTCTAACAGGTATATCTGCCACGGAGCTAATACAGGAAATCAAGGAGAATATAGGGGAAGGCGCTAACAAAAAGCAGCTCAGAAAGGAGTTTATCAATGTGCTCAGGCAAAGACTGTCTTAATAAGCCGTTTTCACATATATATGTGGAAGATAAAATAAAGAACTACTCTGCGACTGAGAATATTCTATCTAACTTTAAGAGCAGCACTATCATTTCCATAAGGCATTACAAGGATGTCTTTACCCCTTCAGGACAGAATCTCCTCTTAGCAAAGAACTCTCCCTCCCTTATCCTTGCAAAGAAGGAGGGCAGGCTAATCTATGAGGGTGCGCCTGTATGTGAAGATTTTGGCAATGAGCATTTTTACTACACTTCTCTTATAATGAACTGTTACTATGACTGTGAATACTGTTATCTTTCAGGAATGTACCCTTCAGCCAACATAGTAATCTTTGTAAATATTGATGATGTTTTTAACGAACTCGAGAGCTTACTAAAGGAACATCCTGTATATATCTGCATTTCATACGATACCGACCTCCTTGCCCTGGAGGGTTTTACAGGCTTTGTAAAAGAATTTATAAAGTTTACTGCCTGCCATGAGAATCTGACTGTGGAGTGCCGTACAAAGAGTGCCAATATAGGAATCATAAAGAAATATATGGATGAAGGACTAGCCATCCCTTCTAACTTCATCTTCGCCTGGACCTTATCCCCTGCTTTGATTGCGGAGAAATACGAACATAAGACTCCAGACTTTAATAGCAGGCTTAAGGCTGTAAAAGAGGCTTCCACGCTTGGGCTAAGCCTTAGGCTCTGCTTTGATCCTGTACTTAAAGTCCCTGATTACGAGGACTTATACGGCGATATGCTTGAGAGGGTATTTAGCGAGATTGCTCCTGACTGCCTAAGGGATATAAGCATAGGCGGCTTTAGGACTTCAAAGGACTTTCTCTCAAAAATGCGAAAGAGGCGTGAAAACTCCGCCATACTAAGCTATCCCTATGTGCTTGAAGACGGAGTCTATTCTTATGGGCTTAAGGAAAACAAAAAGCTGACCGGTTTTCTCATAGACCGATCAGCTGGATACATTGATAAATCAAAGATTTTTACTTGGGAATAGTCATCATTTGATAACCACCGTGTGGATGGTTCTATTCCCTTTTTTATCTACGGCGTAAAAGGTATATACGCCTTTTTTTAGTTTCAGTACTTTCTCATTCTTTTTATTCAGGGCAATCTTAGTTCCTTTCTTATTCTTTGTGAAATAAGAATCTCTCTTTTTACCCTTTGAATATCTTACCAAGGAGATATCCTTGTCCTTATCTCTCACCTTTACAAGAACCTTACCGTCCCTTGTAAGAGAAAGGTAAATTAAAGGAGCCTTGCCCTTGGCTATCTTCTTTGCAGCAGCCTTTTTCCTTCTGTGCTTCTGCTTTTTTTAAGCTCTTCAGCCTTCTTTGCTTCTTCGGCCTTTTTTTACCTCTTCAGCCTTCCTTGCTTCTTCAATCTGTCTTGCCTCCTCAGCCTTCGCCTCTTCCACCTTTTTATTCTCAACCACAAAAGACTGATAATTATTGAGGGCAAAAGCATAGGCTCCATCAGCATTTAACATGCCTCCTGTAGATACCTTGCCTGCAAGTTCAGGAAGCATCTTTGCCCCGCCCAGTATCGACTGCTTTACCTGATTAAGAGTAATACCTGGAAAGTCTGAGTACAAAAGGGCTGCTGTTCCAACAACATAAGGAGCCGCCATAGAAGTTCCCGTCATATAGGCATAAGGAGAGGACATCTTTCCTGAAGCATATCCGCTGTTAAAACTTGCAGAGTCAATTGTGCTAAGTATCCTTGCTCCAGGGGCAGCTATATCCACATAGTTATTGCTGTAATTGGAGCTTATATGTAGGTCACCGTCCGCCTGAAGATTGGCAACTGTAATAATGTTGGCATATCTGTAGGATGCCGGATATATAGGCCTGCTATCTATATTATAGCCCAATCCTGTGTTCTCATCTCCGTTACCAGCAGCTACCACAAAGAGCATATTGGGAGTCTCTGATAGCCTCTTCAAGGTATTTATCTGGCTTGTCCGTACCAAAGCTGAAGTTACATATAGTTGCTCCCATTTTCTCTGCATACTTTATAGCTTCAACTATTCCTGAGGTTGAGCCTGACTCATCATCTCCTCCAAGGGCCTTAAGTACCATGATTTTAACTGTACTGTCACCAGCTATTCCAGCCACTCCCTTGGAATCGTTGTTGGCAACTATTGTACCCGCTATATGGGTTCCATGAGCATCGTCCTTGCCATTGTAGATTTTGTTGTTGTCATCATAGAAATTCCAACCGTTTACATCATCCACATACCCGTTACCATCATCATCTATGCCGTTTCCTGGAATCTCTCCAGGATTCTGCCAGAGTACATTTTGCAGGTCTTCGTGACGGTAATCCACACCCGTATCAATGATTGCAACTATGGTTTCTCTTCTTCCTCCACTGTACTTGCACGAACCAGAGGAAGACCAATATCCACACCGCTTACTGCCTTAATAGTTGTAACAGGCTGTTTTACAAGCTTTCCGCCTACCTGTTCGCTATACTTAAAATTGCCGTCATTCTCCATTCCCCACTGGTAAATGAAGTATTTGTCACTAAAACTTACCTTATCGTCAAATGCTTTATATACTACTTCTGTAGTACCCGCATAGGCAAGATTATTATTTAATCCGGAAAGGCTAAAAGCCTGGATACCTAAACCTAACATTCCGGCAATTACTGCTTTTTTGATTCTCATTTATTTCTCCTTTTTTAAAATAACAACATACATTTCCTTCACTTTACTAAACCATAACATAAAAAATAAGTCATATATTTGTCTTTATCGGCTATTTTTAAGTCAGAATAAAGTCAAAGTTAAAAAAAGTTGATATCCTAATGAAAAAAATGTACAATGGTAAGTACAATCAAAATTGAGAAACGAGATAGACAATGAATTCACAAAACTAAAAGACAAACTGATAATTTCCTTATTCAGGGAAGCATACTAGCCTTAACTTCTATACTTGTCCGTATCATCGGTCTTGTATACAGAATACCCATGGCAAGGATACTTGGAAATGAAGGAATAGGTTATTACGGCTATGCCTTTGAAATATATAACTTTTGCTTCATCATTTCCTCATACGGAATGCCTATGGCAGTTTCAAAGCTGGTATCCGAAAGAACAGCCAAGAAAGAGTACACTAACTCACTTAAGCTCCTTCTTGGTGCTTTGATAGTTGCCCTAACCTCTGGTGGCATACTATCTGCCGGTGTTTACTTTGGAGCAGGCTTTATATCTACCCATATGTTTGCTAATCCTGCCATACAGATACCCCTTAAAGCACTTGCTCCAACCGTAGTAGTTTCCGCAGTTCTTGGTGTAGTGAGAGGATTCTTCCAAGGCAAGGGAACCATGGTGCCAACTGCTCTTTCACAGCTTTTCGAGCAAATAGTAAACGGAGTTGTGAGTGTGTGGGCAGCCTTTGAATTTGCAAAGGCCCACAGCGCTTCCATGAATATAGCTGCTCACGGTGCCGCTGGCGGAGTTACAGGAACTTTTGCAGGTGCATTTGCAGGGCTTATGTTCATCTCTTTCCTGCTCCTTATCAACCTGCCTATACTAAAAAGGCAGAGAAAAAGAGATAGGGGCGAGCCTGAAGCTATGCCTTATCTAATAAAGGTAATACTTGCTACCTCAGTACCTGTAATGCTTAGCCAGATACTTGTAAGAAGCAACGGTCTTATATCAATGACCTTGTTTAATAACATCCTCAATCACAAGGGTGTCGCAAAGGAGACCTATACCTCGCTTTATGGAATATACGAGGGTAAGTTTCTTCTCCTTTGCAATATAGTAATGGGTATCACCAGCGCAATAACAACTGCTTCCATCCCTTCTTTGGTTAGGGGTAATGTGCTTAGCACCAAAAAGGAAGTAGGCAAAAAGGTAAGAATGGCACTTAAGTTCAATCTGATTATCGCAATTCCTGCAACTGTAGGTCTTGCCATACTTGGAGGTCCTATTATAAGGTTACTTTTTGGAGATACAGATCCTGTCATAGGGAAGGTCATGACAGTCGGAGCTGCGACAATTGCTCTTTATACCGTATCCATACTATTCTGTACAATAATTCAGAGTATATACAGTATGATGATACCAGTGGTTATCAACCTAATCGCAATGCTTGTTGTTATTGTATTTACATATATTCTTCTTATGTACACCGACCTTAATATCTTTGCTCTTGTACTTGGCGGCATGCTGATGCCTGCGATAGTTATAGTGCTTTGTACTCTTGTTATCAGATTGCAGCTTAGAATAAAAATTGAAATATTTAGAACCTTTGTCATTCCTGCCATAGCATCAGGAATAATGGGAATAGTTGTATACTTTGTCTATAACCTGGTGCTTAAGTTTACAGGAAAGTACTACCTGGGGCTACTCTTAGCCCTGCCTCTTGGCATGTTTACTTTCTTTGTATTTGAAATACTCTTAAAGGGAGTAAATAAAAAAGAGCTGCGCAATTTCCCTAAGGGACATTCAATCATAAGGCTGGCTCAGAAGTTACACTTGATGAGATGATAAAGAATCCTGTTTCAAAGGATTCACCGCCTGCTGCGGATCTAGAAAAAGGCATCTACATATCCGCCGCAGCATTATTAGATAAGACATTTATAAATAACCCATAAATAAAACACCACTCGGAGCATCCGCGTAAGAATCCTGTTTTCAGGCTCCTTTAGCAGTGATTGCTCCGGGTGGTGTTAGTTTCACCTGTTATAATGATGTTAGTGTAAAAGCATCTGACACCCATTGATATAGAATTGCTACAGCTTAGCTTTTCACATTTGTATCATTATATTTTTCAATAATTGGGACTATTTCTTTAACACCTGCAAGAATGTAATAACCTCATTTAAGCTTCCTGCCCTCTTTACAATAATTGTACCTAGCTCTTCGTCAGGCTCTGAGAGGTCCGGAACCATAATCACATCCACTCCCGCACCATGTGCAGAGCGGACTCCGTTTGGAGAATCCTCGAGCGCGAGACAGTCCTCAGGCTTCTCTTCTATCTGAGAGCAGGCATAGAGGTAGATATCAGGATCAGGCTTACCTTTTTTCACCATATCTGCACAGATAATTTTGTCAAAGCTCTCTTCAAGCTCCACTTCTTTTAAGTATTTCCTTGCTCTGTTTTCAGGAGTTGCTGTGACTAAAGCCCTCTTTATGCCATTTTCTTTAAGGTATTCTAAGATTTCATCTACATAAGGCTTCTTCTTAATTCCGTGTTTTTTAAGCTCCTCTTCCATGATTTCTTTGCGTCTGTCCCTTACCTTGTCATAGTCAAAGGTTGGACCAAAAAAGCCCTGCATGATAGGTTCTGCGTATTTCTTACTACAGCTTCTAAGATAAAGCTGTTCCTTAGTAGTCATGTCAAAGCCCATTTCCCTTGCAGCCTGTATCCAAGCCGTCTGGTAATGCTTTTCAGTGTCTATAATAAGCCCGTCCATATCAAATAAAACTGCTTTATACATAATGTCTCCCTTTAATAATATTTACGATAGAATCCCACTTTGTACTATTCACAGCTTATGGCAGACCGCAAAGGTACGCCTCCACAGTGCTGCTCCATTAGTACATCTCTTACTTTGGTAAAGCTAATACTTATTAAAAACCTTTATATATTTAACCCTAAAATTATAAAAAGAGCTGGCACAAAACTGTGACAGCTCAGTAATTTTATACTCTCTTAAGATATTCACCTGTTCTTGTATCAATCTGGATCTTGTCACCCTGATTTACAAAAAGAGGTACATAAACTGTAGCTCCGGTCTCAACTACTGCAGGCTTTGTAGCACCCGTAGCTGTATCACCCTTGAAGCCAGGTTCAGTATCAGTAATCTCAAGCTCTACAAACATAGTGGCTCAATTGAGAATACCACACCATTGTGTGAAAGCATTGATACTGTCTCGTTCTCCTTAACAAACTTAAGTGCATCTCCAACCTGCTCAGAGGTAAGAGCGAACTGCTCATAAGTCTCGTTGTCCATAAAGTTGAACATATCTCCGTCAGCATACATATACTGCATGTTCTTTCTGTCTATTCTAGCCTGAGGGAATTTCTCAGTAGGACGGAATGTAGTCTCTTTAACACCACCATTCTTTATATCTCTAAGTTTGGTACGAACAAAAGCTGCACCTTTTCCCGGTTTAACATGCTGAAACTCAATAATCTGGAAAACACTGTTGTCAATCTCGACTGTAAGGCCATTCCTGAAATCGCCTGCTGAAATCATTAAAAATTCCTCCTTAAAAGCTTATCATAAATTAAAGTTCCTAAATCTTAGGACACCGTTCCTTTATTCTACTACAAATCTTACATTTTTTCAAGATACTATTTTGTATAGTATTGGTGAATACGAATATTTAGAGGCTCAAAGCATAGTTATAGACGCAGATATCATTTATTAAAAACCATGATATCCTAACTAAATCATTTAGAATTTCTTACGAATTTTTAAAAAAATATATTACCTCTTTATTATTGATATCATTTGCTGTATAATATTAAACGAGATAAAGTTATGTTTATTTTATAGTCATTCACTATTTTCATAAGGGGAGAAGAATAATGAAAATTATCAGCATGAAATGTCCTCAGTGTCAAGGAACCTTGGATATTAAAGAAGAGCAAAGGGGAAAGTTCACTACCTGTCCTTTTTGCGGGACTAAATTCTTACTGGAAGAAGAACAGCCTAACATTAACCAGACTATCAATATTAAAGAGCTTCATATAGGTGACACCGGAAGGAGTCCTGATTATAACAGGAAAACAGCTCCAAGTGCCGCTGCGCCTCTAGCAGTCATTTTCTGTATAATTGGCGCAGTTTTCATCATCTTTGTTCCACAGATTCTAAGAAGTACATCAAACTATGATGTATATAGTGATAATGGCTCGACAGCAGAGTCGGAAGAAACAGCTGCTTCGCCTTTTGTCACATATAGAACAAAGCCTGAAAGCAAGGCAGTGATAGACTTCGTCGAAGCCGCATTTAAAAAGCCTCTTTCCGATATTAAAAAGGCTGATTATGAATCCATTAAATACCTAAAGGTAGATAGAGAGGCTGTTCCGATTACTTCAGAAAAACGACAGCACTCCTTGGATATTTACATATGCAAAGAACACAGCTAACTACGGTGCTCCGGATAAGCCTGTTAAGCTAAAAATTGCAGGCACTAAAAACATAACAGAAGAAGATTTTCAGGTATTTACAGAGCTTGAGACTTTGGATTTTAGCAATGAGGGCGATATAGTGCCTGCAGGTGAGAGCTATGAAACTACAGACTTTAAAAACCTTAAAAAGCTTCACTATTATACAGGTACTTCTTCCGAATACTTAACACATATGCCTGCCTTAAACGTAAGCAACATCTATGGTCTTGGCACGACGAACTTGTACGACATAGAAAAGAGTAGTTTATCCGCATTAAAGACTTATAAGAACCTTAAAATACTTAACTTTAGGAGTCTTAAAAAGGGAGATGCTATAAAGGATTTGTCCTTCCTTTCTTCATTTCCTAATGTTGAGATACTTTCTCTTGACTTTGCAGAAAAAGATACCTGGGATTTGGCGGGTATTACCTCACTTACAAAGCTTAAGTCCCTTTCAATTAACGGTTATGATACAACCTTTGAACATTTCAACGTACTTAGCGGTATACCTCAGATTGAAAACCTGGCTTTTGAGAATGTAAAAGACTTAAAGACTCTTGATTTTGTTAAGAATATGCCATACCTAAAGAGTCTTAGTATAGACAGCTGTCCTGTTGTTAAGCTTAATGGCTTAAAGAACTGTATTTCACTTACTTCGCTTACACTTGATAGCTGTAGAGATTTGACTGACGTAAGCGCCCTTGCTACATTAAAGAGCCTTAAGAAGCTAAGTATATCCGGTATATGGAATTATAATATAACTTTTCCTAATCTTAGCAAGCTCACCGCTCTTAGCGATGTGGATATAAGAGCTAGGGATCTAAGTATAATAGCGGGTATGTCATCAATAAAGAGGCTTGAGATAGAAGACATAGGTAACGAATCTTACTCTTTTAGGCCTCTTGCAGGTATGAATAACCTCGAAGAGCTTACTCTCTATGACTACGACTGGTTAATTAAGCCTGATATGGCACAGTATCTGGCAAAGCTTCCTAAGCTTAGAACAATAAATTTTGGATACGGAAGCATTGCCCACTATGGAGATTATACAGATGTATTCTCACTGCCTCAGGTAACAAAAATAGTTAGTTTCTCTCCGAAATCAGATGGTTCAGGCATTAACTACATTATACTCTCTGTAAAGAGCTTAAGGGATAATAAAGTCCTTAAGGAGCTTGATCTATCAGGAACTGAGATTTATAACAATGATGTAGACAAGGGAAGTACTGATAAGTTTGGTGTATATGCCAACAAGTTTCTCTCTCATTTCCCTAACCTAAGGAAGCTTAACCTGTCAAATACCTATATAGAAAATCTTGACTTTGTAGATAAGATGCCTTCACTTGAGGAGCTTAACATTTCCGGAAATTATGTGACTGATGTATCTAAGCTATTAAAGCTTAAGAAACTTAAGAAACTGACCTGCGATACGGATATGATTAAGAATCTTGATTTGCTGCCTAAGAGTGTGAAGGTAAATCAGTAAGGTGTTTAGGCTAGAGAAAGCCCCCACCCACAAGCGAGCTTGTGGTGGGGGCTTTCTCTCTCTATTCTTGTATCATTACATCATTCCCATGCCTGGGGCACCCATTCCTGCTGGTACTGCAGGGGCAGCTTCTTTAATATCTGCCACAAGGCTTTCTGTGGTTAGAAGTGTAGATGCTACGCTTGTAGCATTCTGAAGTGCACTTCTTGTTACCTTTACAGGATCAAGGATACCAGACTTAACAAGGTCTACATACTCTTCTTTAAGTGCATCGAAGCCGAAGCCTACCTTGCCTTCTTTACCTTACTTATAATAACTGCACCTTCAAGTCCTGCATTGGCAGCTATCTTAAAGAGTGGAGACTCAAGTGCCTTAAGAACTACCTTAGCGCCTGTCTTCTCATCTCCTTCAAGTGTAGCGGCAAGCTTCTCTACATCCTTTGAAGCGTGGATGTAAGCTGAACCACCACCTGCGATTATTCCTTCTTCTATAGCTGCCTTGGTAGCTGCAAGAGCATCTTCCATACGGAGTTTGTTTTCCTTCATTTCAGCTTCTGTAGCAGCACCTACACGGATAACTGCAACGCCGCCTGCAAGCTTAGCAAGTCTTTCCTGAAGCTTCTCTCTGTCAAAATCAGAAGTTGTCTCTTCAATCTGGCTTCTAATCTGAGCAACCCTTGACTTAATAGCCTCTGACTCGCCCTCGCCATCTACTATAATTGTATTTTCTTTCTGAACCTTCACGCTCTTAGCACGTCCAAGCTGTTCAAGTGTAGCATCCTTAAGTTCAAGACCAACCTCGCTTGAAATTACCTGTCCGCCTGTAAGTATAGCGATATCCTGAAGCATTTCTTTTCTTCTGTCGCCGTATCCAGGAGCCTTAACTGCAACTACATTGAAAGTTCCACGAAGCTTGTTTATTACAAGTGTTGTAAGTGCCTCTCCTTCAACATCCTCAGCGATTATGAGAAGTCTTGCTCCCTGCTGTACAATCTGTTCAAGAAGTGGGAGTATATCCTGAATGTTGCTAAGTTTCTTATCTGTGATAAGGATGTATGGATTGTCAAGAACTGCTTCCATCTTATCCATATCAGTGCACATATAAGCTGATACATAACCTCTGTCAAACTGCATACCTTCTACAAGGTCAAGCTCAGTCTTCATAGTCTTGCTCTCTTCAACTGTGATAACGCCGTCCTTGCTTACCTTTTCCATAGCATCTGCAACAAGTGTTCCCACTTCATCATCACCTGCTGAAATAGCTGCTATTCTCTGTACATGGTTCTTTCCCTTAACAGGAGAACTCATCTTGGAAATAGCCTTTACTGCGCACTCAGTAGCCTTCTTCATACCTTTTCTGAGGATGATAGGGTTAGCTCCTGCTGCAAGGTTCTTCATCCCTTCATTTATCATAGCCTGTGCAAGAACTGTAGCTGTAGTAGTACCATCACCTGCTACATCATTTGTCTTTGTAGCAGCTTCCTTTACAAGCTGTGCTCCCATATTTTCAAACTCATCAGGAAGCTCAATCTCTTTTGCTATTGTAACACCATCATTGGTAATGAGTGGTGCACCATAGCTCTTGTCAAGAACTACGTTTCTTCCCTTAGGTCCCAAGGTTACGCTAACTGTATCTGCAAGCTGATTAACACCAGCTTCAAGGGCTTTTCTAGCCTCTGTACCAAACTTAATCTCTTTTGCCATCTTCTTTCTCCTTACATATATATATTAAATATTTGTAATCAGTTCAATTTACCAAACAGCCTCTTATTTATTCAACAACCGCAAGAATGTCTGACTGCTTAACTATGATATACTCTTCATTTTCAAGCTTTACATTGGTTCCTGAATATTTAGAATAAATAACTTTCTGTCCTTTTTTTACCTGCATAGTCACTTCTTTACCGTCTACTACACCGCCCGGACCTACAGCAACAACTTCAGCCTGCTGTGGCTTCTCCTGAGCCTGATCAGGTAAAATAATACCTGACTTTGTAGTCTCTTCTGCAGCTATCTGCTTTAATACAACTCTGTCGCCTAATGGTACTAATTTCATCTTAGTTCCTCCTTTATATTAAATCATTTTGAACTATATTATTAGCACTCTTTCTATTTGAGTGCTAATCCATAAACATATAATAACCTCTTTCACTTTATTTTGCAAGTAGTTTTTTAAATTATCACAAAAATATCACAATTCAAAAAAAGAGATCACAAATTCTGCGAGTAGAATCACCTCATCATCTATGACCTCTTACTTAATTTAACCCTAATTATTAGCGAAAAAATTAGTTTTTGCTGATATTGATTAAGGTATTAAAAGACAATAAATTCTCTTGCAAGCAAGCATCAAGTTCTTAAGTTATTGATACTTGTATCTCATTTACAAATAAGAAACTGCCTCCTCCACACTTCTTCTTACCATATGCCTCTCTGAAGGCTTTGCATCCTCAGCAGGATATCCCACAGGGAAAATAGCAATCAGCTCGTACTCATTCATTTCAGGGAATTCTTCCTTAAGTAATGGCTCATCAAAATGTCCCACCCAGGTAGTTCCCAGTCCAAGCTCAGTTATCTCAAGCATCATATGGGTTGCAACTATGGAAGCATCCACCTCTGCAAAGTTGTGATTGTCAAACTTTCTTACCCAAGCCTCGTCCTTTTTTGCACCAACCACGAAGAAAACCCCCGCTCCAAACTGATATCTGTTTGCCTTTGCAAGCTTTCTTTAGCCTCAGTGCTTTCTATAAGCCAGATCTTATATGGCTGCGCATTGGTTGCAGTTGGAGCAAGTATGCCGGCTTCAATGATTTTATCAAGCTTCTCCTTTTCAACCTTCTTATCACTTAGCTGCCTGCAGGAATATCTTTCCCTGGCAAGTTTTAGAAAATCCATAGTTACCTCCGTAATAATATTCAGTTTAGTTATCTCTTCAAACAAGTAGCATCAGTAAAATCCAAGTCAAATCTTAGCGGTAAGAGAACATATCTGCTTGCAACAGCTCTTCATATAATTATTTTTTAACAAACTTATATTTAAGAGTATATTTATTGCCTATTGGGCTGTTGCCGTAGATACCACTGATTCTCACCCATACTTGCTGACCTTTTTTAGCCTTAAATGTATAGCTTTTGTCACTCATAGTAACCTTGGATACTGCTTTCTTTGACTTATTATTTACAAAAACCTCTATCCTATAAGCATTTTTAACATTGTCACCTGTATCTATGCTTAGCTTGTATTTACCTGTCTTTGCAGCCTTAAAGGTGAAATAATCCACATCAGAGCTGTTTATAAGATTGGCTGACTTTGTTCCGCTAAGTTTATTTGCCTTTTTGAAGCTTCCGTTATCCTCAACCTCCCATTTACTGCTTTTTGTTGTATTTACCTTTATCTTGTACAGAACCTCTGCGGGTGCAAAGGTGCTTACTGCGAGTTTTGGCAGAATTCTAATATATATCTTCTGCCCCTTAGCCAGTGGAAGCTCCGGAAGTGTGACATCCTTGATTATTCCTGTCTCTTTATAGACAAGACTTTTATTCTTATCATAGATTTCAAGGTTCCAGCCTCCCAAGATTTTGTTAGGCACAAAATCAACTATTTCAAATGAAACATTGGTATAGCCACTCTCAGGTATCTGGTATACAAAGTAGTCCTCATCGTCTTTGTTTAGGAGACTCCCCTTAACCGCACCACCGGTAGGTATCTCATTGGCATCAATGTATTTATTGTTATTTTCTATTTCGTACTCGCTATCTGCATAAGTGTGGAAGTTTAAGTTATACTCCACTCCTTTTGGCATAAACAGCGATGATTTGATTCCACTTTCAATTGAAATATATACTGTTTTACCTTTGGCAAAGGCAAAATTTGCACTGGTAAACTGTGACTTTATTCCCGCTACCTGGTATAATTCTTCCTTATTCTCATCATATACCTTCAAAGTCCAACCGTTATTCACATCATCCTTTTTTGTAGCATCAAAGTTCAAGGTTATGTTCTGATATCCATTTTCGTCAATAACCGCCTTATAAAGGTTAATCTGATCCTTGTCCTCTATGCTTCTTACAACATTGAGATTAGGTGTAATATCTTCCGAGGTGGTTTCTGCCTTTACCGAGCCAAATACACCAAGGGAAGCCGCTAAAAATGCACCTCCAAAGGCAAGTCCCATTAGCTTTTTTTTCATAAATACCTCCTATTAAGTTGGAACTGTCAAATATCATATATTTCTTTAATTATACCTTTTTCAGCAAAATATTCAACACTAAGCTAAAATATTAAGAATTTTGACATAGGTGTCAAAGTCTTGTCAAAAAGAAGCGGCAGAACAATCGCACATTATTTTCTTTCGCGATTATCCTGCCGCCTGCCTTGCTATTCTTAGAAATCTTCTTTTGCTAAGAGTACGGAGCCATCTTTTCCGCTTTGATACACTATGTATTTATGCGTTTTCCCTGCATCATCAACATAAGAAATGCCAAGTGTTGGTACAGTTGCAAACATAGAAACATCTGCAAGCAACGGTTTCTTAGGTGAGAGAGTCTTAGTCTTGTAAAGTATCTTTTTATCGTATTCTATATCTCCCTCATCATCACTGTCCTTATATGTAAGACCTATGAGCTTAAAGTTCTTTACACTCTTACTTGGTACAAAGAAAACCTTCGCCTCAGGCTCTCCCGACTCTAATTCATACCTTTTATAGTCCTTGTATCTGCCCTTCACGTCCTCTTTATAATACACCGACATTCTTGTATAAAGGCTAAAAGGAGTAATCTTCATAGGCTTAACCTGATTAAAGGTGTTCTTCCATAATCTGGCAAATTCCTGATCTTTAATTACTCTTTCTTTTGAAGATTTCTCATCAGTTTTTCCCGTTTTATTGCTAAAAAGTATTGACCTGTAATAACCGTAAACTTTTTTAGTCTTTAAGAAATAAAAATTATCCCACTTAAGCTTACTGCCTGACTTTGTAAGTCTGCATATACCTAAAGTCTGATATTTACCGCTACTACCTGAATAGGTAAACTTACCCTTACCTATGTGGGAAAAATTGTTATAATTCTTACTTTGGAATATAAGCTTGGGCTCTTCATCTACAATGCTGTATACAGCTCTCACATCTTTCCCCGTAGAATTCTTTCCACTGTATTTGTCAACTTTGCAGAATATGAGTTCCGGTACCTCATCTCCTGTAATGTCTTCTATGCTGTACCCCACATCCTTAAGTTGAAGTTTTCCGCTAAATCCAGCTATTTCAGCTAAAGATTTATACTTTTCCGCCTTAGATGACTTGCTGCTGTAGGTTGCCACATAGTCATAATAGTCATTGATAACTGCGGCATATTTATCCTTGTACTCCTCATCATCAGTGTCCGCATAGGCATTGGCACAAAATCCAAATGCAAATATAAGTGTTAGAACAGTTAATAAGTATTTTTTCATAATACCCCCTAATTACCAATATAGTTTTTGCGAAAATATGTGCGAAACAGTCAGTTTCTTGTTTCCCCCAAAATACTCATATTATACATAGAACTGCCTTATTTAGCAAGTACCCTCGCTGCGTTTTGACCTCCGTCAAGGCCAAGTCTTACATATTTGATGGACACATTGGGATGTCCCTTTTCATCTAAACCATAGAAATGGTATCCTGCCACCATTTCTACATGGTATATATTCTTATACCGGCCATTTTTTTCTCCGGAATAAAACACCAAATCCCCCGGCAACAGCTTAAGCCCCTCCAGGTTCTTCTCGCTCATTCCGCCCTTTATATACTGCTTCTTGCTATCATAATGTCTGCATAGTTCAGCGGCTGTAGGTGCGTACTTTGCTCCTGCAAGATTGTGACCGAACTTGTTGTATGCCCTCCAAACTAAGGAACTACAGTCATAGTAGCCTTTTTGCATCCTCTTAGGCTGGCTGTATTCGCTTTTTTCCAAGTACTCAATTGCCCATTTAACTGCTTTTTTCTTGATTTCAGGCACAACCGAGACAAGGAAAGCAATCTTAGCTCCGTCTACTTTAGCTGTAATTACTGCATTTCCCTCTTTTAGACCCTTTATCCTGCCATCCTTGTCCACTACTGCAATATCCGGCTTTGAAGACTTCCAGTTAAGTTCCACTCCTTTTAAGCCCTTAGCCGATATCTTCTCACTTTTTCCCTTAGCCACAATGTAATAGTTTTCATCCAGACCTATGCTTTTGATATTTACTTTTATTTCAAACACCTTTTCATTGATGGTAAGCTTCAAAGTCGTTTTCCCTGCTGAGCTTGTAGAGATTGTTAGAACATTGTCAACCAAATCAGTATAAAAATACATATCTTTATTTGAGCTTACTGCTGAAACATCTGCATTTTCATCCTGATTTAAGAGAGTTTCACTATTTACCTTAATCTTAAATTCAGCATTTTCTATCCAGCCGCCATAATCGACAACCACCTTGCTTAGAGACGTCTTATCCAGGGTAACATTAGTCATATCAAGCTTTGGAGCATTGTCAGTCTCATCTTTAGCCTCATCTTCTTCTACAGGCCGATTCTCTCCTTCCTGCTTCTCTTCCTGTTGGTTACCAGACTGATTTTCAAAGAATTGTTTCCAGTAATTTGTCCAAAAATTGTAGTCATAATTGCTATTCGTATTACTATCTTCGTCCTCATCGCCACCATCATAGTCTTCACTATACTCATAATCATCTTCTGCAAACGCTGAAATAGGGATATAAAAAAGATAGCCTAACAGACAGATATTTAATATCAGGCTAAAGACAATATATTTATGTTTCATTTAATTCTACCTCTCTTCCTTGAGACTTTTTATAATCCATTATATTTTTAAAACTAACCTCTCCCCAGCTAAGCTGGAGAGAGGATGTAATTACATCTTATTTTTTAATCTTAAATTAAAGCTTAGGACCTGCTGCAACAAGTGCCTTACCAGCCTCGTTGTTCTCATACTTAGCAAAGTTCTTGATGAATCTTCCAGCAAGGTCTTTTGCCTTCTCATCCCACTCAGCAGCATTAGCATAAGTATCTCTAGGATCAAGAATATGTGTATCAACACCAGGAAGCTCTGTAGGAACTTCAAAATCAAAGTAAGGAATCTTCTTTGTAGGAGCCTTGTTTACATCACCATTAAGGATGGCATCGATGATACCACGAGTATCCTTGATGGATATTCTCTTGCCTGTTCCGTTCCAGCCTGTATTTACAAGGTAAGCCTTAGCTCCGCTCTTCTTCATCTTTTTTACAAGCTCTTCAGCATACTTTGTTGGGTGAAGCTCAAGGAAAGCCTGTCCAAAGCAAGCTGAGAAAGTAGGTGTAGGCTCTGTGATACCACGCTCTGTACCTGCAAGCTTAGCAGTAAATCCTGAAAGGAAGTAATACTGTGTCTGCTCAGGTGTAAGTATAGATACAGGAGGAAGTACTCCAAAAGCATCTGCTGAAAGGAAGATAACGTTCTCTGCATCAGGAGCTGCTGATACAGGGCGGACAATCTTCTCAATGTGGTCGATAGGATAAGATACACGAGTATTCTCAGTTGTGCTTCCATCCTTAAAATCAATCTTGCCATTAGCATCTACGGTTACGTTCTCAAGGAGAGCATCCCTCTTGATTGCGTTGTAGATATCAGGCTCAGACTCTTTATCAAGGTCAATAACCTTAGCGTAGCAGCCACCCTCGAAGTTAAATACTCCGTTGTCATCCCAGCCGTGCTCATCATCACCGATAAGGAGACGCTTAGGATCTGTTGAAAGTGTGGTCTTACCTGTTCCTGAAAGACCGAAGAAGATAGCTGTGTGCTTTCCGTCCATATCTGTGTTTGCAGAGCAGTGCATTGAAGCCATACCCTTAAGTGGAAGATAGTAGTTCATCATTGAGAACATACCCTTCTTCATCTCTCCGCCGTACCAGGTATTGAGAATAACCTGCTCACGGCTTGTAATGTTGAATACTACTGCTGTCTCTGAGTTAAGACCTAGCTCCTTATAGTTCTCAACCTTAGCCTTAGAAGCATTGTAAACGATGAAATCAGGCTTGAAGTTCTCAAGCTCTTCAGCAGTTGGCTGAATGAACATATTTGTTACAAAGTGAGCCTGCCAAGCAACCTCAACGATGAAACGAACTGCCATTCTTGTATCTTTGTTAGCACCACAGAATGCATCAACTACGAAAAGACGCTTGTTAGAAAGCTCTTCCTGAGCAAGCTTCTTAACTACATCCCAAGCTTCCTTTGAAGCAGGGTGGTTGTCATTCTTATACTCTGGTGTTGTCCACCATACAGTATCCTTAGAATTCTCATCCATAACGATGAACTTATCCTGAGGAGAACGACCTGTGTAAATACCTGTCATTACGTTAACAGCGCCAAGCTCTGTTACCTGTCCCTTTTCAAAACCTGTAAGGGTTTCCTTGGTCTCTTCTTTGAAGAGCTCATCATAAGAAGGGTTGTGAACGATCTCTGTTGTTCCTGTAATGCCGTACTGTGTTAAATCAATCTTTGCCATTCTGTTGTACCTCTTTCTTTGTGTTGTTTTGTTCTTTTATGCTTACAAACCATTCCTTGCTTTAAGCTTATTTACAGTTAATTTAAAATAAATAAGAGGTAAAGCGTGAATAATTTGAAATCAAACGAGAAATTTTTAAAACTTTCCCTAGTGTGATTATACACTAAAAAAACTCTAAAAAAATCATCAAACTAATCGGCAATATTTTTCGACAAAAATTTTTGCAATAATCGATGTTTTTTTATTGGATATTTTTTTCAGTTGTTTTATTTATCCTTTAACCGTTTTAATATTTTCTCATATACTTTATCGGCTTTTTCTGCATAAGTAATTAGTTTCTCTGCCTTTGCCCCGGTTTCTGCCGCTGTCTTTTCATCCTTCATAAGCTTCACATTGACTACTACATTCAGATAAGCTGATTTTAGGGCTGCCTCAGCAAACTTAGCACCAACTCCCACATCGCTTACCACAAGTATGCTTGTTTTATCCGAAAAAACTATAAGAATGTCAATTACCTCTTTAATGGCCTCCATCATCTTAAGAGGAGGAGTTGCAGCACTTACAAGGGCTTTTTCTATCAGTGCTTCATCCCTTGGCTTTACTTTATAGGCTTTGTTTATCTCTCCAAAGCCTGTAGCATCCTCTTCTATAAGCTCAAGGAGGCTTAGCCTTAACTTCTCTGCTTTTTCTAGGTTAACATTTAGTTCATCTGTATATTCTGCATACTTTTCCTTACCTAGAGTAAGGTTTGCCGCCATTGCACCAAGAGATACAGCTAGGGCACCAACAAGGGCGGATGCTCCTCCGCCTCCCGGTACAGGCTCTTTACTAAAGAGTTTTTCAGAAAATTCATTAATACTTAAATCACGCATTTTTAGCCACAATCTCTCCTTTTTTCTTATATATACTGTTTGCCGGAACTACTCCTCTCACCATAGAAAGGGGATAGACATTGGAATGTCTTCCTATCACTGTTCCGGGATTTAGTACGCTGTTGCAGCCTATTTCTGCGTAGTCGCCGAGGAAGGCTCCTACCTTTTTAAGTCCTGTCTCAATGCTGTCAGCCTCTGACTTAATGACTACATTTGTCTTATCAGCCTTCACATTGCTTGTGATGGAGCCTGCTCCCATGTGAGAATGATAGCCTAGAATGGAGTCTCCCACATAGTTGTAATGTGGTACCTGAACATCATCAAATATTATCACATTTTTAAGTTCAACAGAGTTACCTACCACACAGCCATTGCCAACCAAAGCACTTCCTCTTATGAAGGCACAATGCCTTACCTCGGTATCTTCACCTATGATGCAAGGACCTCCAAGGAAGGCTGTAGGGGCAACCTTTGCAGACTTAGCCACCCACACATTCTCACCTCTTTTTTCATAAATACTGCTATCAAGGCTTTCGCCCAGCCGCACTATGAGCTCACTTATTCCTTTTAGCGCTTCAAACGGATAGGTAAAGGAGTCCAAATAGTCTGATGCCATAGTTTTAGTAAGATCAAAAAGTTCTGTGATTTTTATATTCTCCATATAAACTCCCTTCTATTTCTTTTCTTGTAGGATAAAGCTCTTCTTTCCTGTAAGTTTATATAATTCATTAGCTGTATCATAGCTTACCGACCTATATCCCGAAATGCTGTCCGTTAGATAAATAAGCTCTTTCTTCCTATCATATCCGGATATAACCATTGTATGGCTTGGAAATACGTACGGAACCCCTCGTACTTTGGCAGTATGAGGTTCTTTATTGTCTATGGTAAGCCATACTATAACAGGATTATCATTTAATACTTCCTCTTCCAGAAGTTTCTTAAGTGTTTTCCCGGTAGTGTCTACTGCAACATATTTTTTGGAATTTTTCTTCTTTAAGTACTTATTCACAGCCTTAACCAAAACCGGTGGATTGGCAAGATAGCCCTGCTGCTTTTTATTTGAAGGATCACCCAGATAGTATTTATCAAATAAATTTTTAATCTTAGTGACTCTCTTATCCCACAGATTTATCATATCCAGATATTTTAATATGAATTCCGATTCTTTTATCTTAAATCCAAAGTGCTTTAAGACAGCTACAGAAGCATAGCTTTCACAGCCCTCAGGATAATCGGGACTCTGATAACTAAGAGGTATATCCAGTTTATTTTTATGATTCTTAAAAAAATCTACTTTTAATATACCTTCGGTTATCTCATCATTTGATTTTACGCTATATTTATAGCTTCCGTTTTTTGATACCACAATTTCAAATTTTCTCTTACCTTTACCTGTCTTACCAGGCTCTATCTTCTTGCCGTTAAACATCAGTGAACTGTCAACATCATCAGGTTGCATCCTAAGTACTACCTTAGTTCCCGCAAAAACTTTTTTCTTAGGACTACCTCTGAATATAACTCTGGACTTTGATTCATTATCAGAATCTAATGAGCTTATTTCAAAATATCCATCATATTTCAAATTGTTACGAGAACTAATATAATAATTATATTTTTTTATTCTTAAGCCCCGCAAGTTCAAATTCAACCTTCAGCTCATTTTGTTTCTCCAAGGGAAGTGTGTAGTCAAAATCTTCGATATATAAGACATCTGCGAGTGCAAGCTCTTCCACCCCGTTTACCACTTCATCTCCAAGGTTAAAGTCCAAAATAAACTTAGCTGTATTTTTAGACTTGCTGTTTTTCCTGATAAACTTTATGCTAATATAAGCGGTCTCACTTGGTCTTATATCCCTTATGTCCTTGTCGTCTATCAGGTTTTCTTCCTTGTCCTCTTGTACTATTTCTTCAGCATCTCTATTGTCTTCCTTACTTTCTTCGCTTATTTCGACTTTAATCTGCTCATTTTCAGCCGGACTTTCTCCGGCACCGTAGTCAGTATCCGGATTTATTTCAGCTGCAAGTGAACCTATGCTGTTAAAATAACTGCCTCCGGTAATAGTAATAAACATAAAGATAGTAATTGTAAAAATAACCTTTGTTAAGTTCTTTATCATATCCTGCCCCTCTATTTGTCACCCAAATTACGCACAAAACTACTTGTGAATACCGCAATCAAGCCATCTGTCTTATCTTGTGGCAATTTGAACTCATGATAATTTTGTTATTTTTGCAATTTCTTTATTGTTTCAAGCCTGTTACCCAGTTCTCTACTCAGGTCTTTAACTTTTATATTATCAATGTACTTTCTTACATAGGTATTAAGTGTTTCTTCGTATTTATCAGTGCTTATCTCCCCGGCCTCTACTCCCGACAGCCCCTTTTCCCAGCTGGCTGTCATTTCGGGATTTAACATGGCAGGAATAGCCATGTCCGCAACCTCATACACCATTTCTCCAAATAGCATAGGCGTAAGTATCTGTGTCTTTTTATTCAGCGCAAGATAGCCAATTTTTACCAGCTTTTCAATGATGCCTGCCCTTGTAGCAGAAGTACCTATACCCGCTCCCTTGATGGTTGCCCTAAGCTCTTCATCTTCTATGAGCTGGCCGGCATTTTCCATGGCAAGTATCATAGAGCCTGAGGTATAGCGCTTTGGTGGAGTTGTCTTTCCTTCTTTAGTTTCAAGCTTATTCACCGAAAGAGGACTTCCCTTTGTAAGTGATGATAAAAGATTTAACAAAGCCTCGTTATCTGACACCTCATCGGCTGTATCTCCTGTATCAGAGTCTTCGTCCTTCTTATCCTTTTCTTTAGACGGAGTCCCCAATACTTCGAGGTAGCCTTTTTCTTTAAGCACCTTCACATAAGAATAAAATTCCTCGGCAAAATCTCCTTCTTTATGCTTAATCCCGGTCACAAGACTGACTTTGTCATAAACTGCAGGAGGATAGAAAATTGCTAAAAACCTCCTAACTATTATATCGTAGATTTTCTGGTTTAATTCACTCTGCTTAGCAATTTCTTTTAGGTTTCCGGTAGGAATGATGGCATAGTGGTCAGTAACCTTCTTATCATCCACATACTGTGTCTTCTCAAGTCCCTTGTATAGTCCTTCATCCCTTATTTTAAGCACATATTCACTGACAGGTTTATAAGCATAGAGCCCGCTTAGATTCTTGGTTATCTCCCCTGCTACAGCCTTTGTTATCACCCTTGCATCAGTTCTTGGATATGTGGTAAGCTTCCCTTCATATAGCTCCTGAACTGCTTTAAGTGTGGCATCGGGGCTTATATGAAATCTCTTGGTACATTCCGCCTGAAGTTCAGCCAAATTGAATAACAGAGGGGCCTTCTTCTTCTCACTGGTTTTATCCTTTTTCAAAACTACAGCTGTAGAATAGTCTAATTCAGCTATCAGCTTTTCGGCATCTTCTTTCTTCTTAAATCCCTTTTCATTGTAAAGCAGAGGGCTTTCAAAGTATTTACTCGTCTTGCCTGACTTCCATTCTCCCGCAAAGCTTGCACCCTCAGCTCCAAAGCTTCCTGATATCTTATAGAAGTTCGTCTGGACAAAGTTTCTTATCTCTCTTTCCCTGCGCACCACCATACCAAGCACACAGGTCATAACCCTGCCTATGGCTATGGCAGAGTACTTCTTAGTACCTGCCTTATTGTTTAAGAGGGAGCCATACTTGACTGATAAGGCTCTTGAGAAATTGATGCCCATGGCATAGTCTTCTATCCCTCTCATAATGCCTGCACCAGCCAGGTTGTCATAGGCAGATATGGGCTTTGCTTCTCTCATACCACGTTTTATCTCATCCTCGGTAAAGGAGTCTATCCATACTCTTCTTTCTTCTATTCCTTCCCTTACTCCACCGAAGTTTCTGATAAGCCTGATGATGACCTCTCCCTCACGCCCGCTGTCGCCCGCATAGAGGATGGTATCTACTTCTGTAGAATTCATAAGGTTATGAACCACATCATACTGCTTTTTTTACATTGGGAATGACTGCATATTTGTAGGTCTGAGGAAGAAAAGGCAGGTCCTCCATCTTCCATTTTTTGTACTTTCATCGTATTTTTCGGGATAGCACATTTCTATCAGATGTCCTACACACCAGGTAATTATGTATTCATTACTACTATATGCCCCCTGTCCCCTCTTTGGGACTCCAAGTATCTCGGCATATTCTCCTGCTACCGATGGTTTCTCAGTTATAATCAGCGTTTTACCCATTATATTATATCCATTAACTCCCTTACATTACTTACCGGTAATACCTTAAAAGGCAGATCCTTTGTATAGTTTACCTTTGGTATGATGACGAGGTTCTCACCAAACTTGGCTATTTCTTCAAGTCTTAGTCTCGCAAGATTTACTCCTCTTACCTCTCCTGTGAGTCCTACCTCTCCAAAGGCTATAATCTTTCCCTTACTTTCTCTGTTTCTATAGCTTGATATAAGGGCCGCTACTATGGCAAGGTCAAGAGCAGGCTCATTTATCTTAAGCCCTCCTGCGACATTTACATAGGCATCACAGTTACCAAGGTTAAGCCCCAGCCTCTTTTCAAGTACTGCTATTAAGATATTTACCCTGTTATAATCTGCCCCAGCTGTGGTTCTCTTTGGAAAGTTGAAATTAGTCTGGCAGACGAGAGCCTGTACCTCAACAAGTATTGGCCTGCTGCCCTCCATAGTGCAGGCAACCACAGAGCCCGGTGCATTTTCAGGCATACCTTTTAGCATATATTCTGAAGGATTGGCTACCTCCCTGAGTCCGGTCTGCCCCATGTCAAAGACTCCCACTTCATTGGTCGAGCCAAAGCGGTTCTTGACTGCACGAAGTATTCTGTATGAAGCCACATCTTCCCCTTCAAAATAAAGCACGGTATCTACCATGTGTTCAAGGGTCCTAGGTCCTGCTACAGTACCCTCCTTGGTCACATGTCCTACTATGAATATGGATACTCCAAGGCCCTTTGATATGCGAAGCAGGGTAGAGGTTACCTCCCTTACCTGAGATATGCTGCCCGCCGCTGAGTCAGCCTTAGATGAATACATAGTCTGAATCGAATCCACTATGACAACCTCAGGCTTGCCATTTTCTATAGCTGTCTCAATCTTTTCTATGTCTGTCTCACAAAAAAGCAGCAGTTCAGACGATTTACCTCCAAGCCTCTCACTTCTTATGGCAATCTGCCTCTCAGACTCCTCTCCCGATACATAGAGTACGGATACGTTTTTGTCAGACAGTTTTGCGCACATCTGTAAAAGCAGGGTGGACTTACCTATGCCGGGATCTCCTCCTACAAGGACAAGGGAGCCTTTTACTATACCTCCACCAAGCACCCTGTCAAGTTCTGAGATTCCTGTAGTTACGCGCTCATCGCTTTCAAACGACACATCTTTTATCTTAATCGGCAAAGAGGCAGCCATGCCTGGTTTCAGGCTGCTGCCTCCTTTCTTTTGGGCCGGAGCTTCCGAAAAAGCATTCCAAGCCTTGCAGGCAGGGCACTGGCCGAGCCACTTAGCCGACTCATAGCCACATTCCCCGCAAAAAAATACTGTTTTACTCTTTGCCATTATGCCTCTTTTACAACTACCTTTGTAGCAGTATCCTCTTTTGTTTCTAAACTTATAGTAAGTTTTCCACCAAGATTGGTCTTAATCCTGCCTGAGTTTACACCGTCAATCTCAATCTCGTATTCCTTCTCTTCTCCAAGTTCAAGGGTAATCTGTGCATCAGACTCGCCCTCAACCAAGAAGCTTACTCCGTTTTCACTACGCTTGTAGTTAAAAACAGCAGTGCCAGGAACTGATTCGTAGGCAAAAAGCCCGTTTCTTTCAAGCTTGGTTATCTCCTTGAAAGTCTTTATCTTATATACATCTCCTTCAAATGAGAATCCTTCAAGTTTAGCCTTACTGCCAAGCTATAGTTTCCAAAATCGATGCCTTCTTCTGATTTACGGATTAATTCTTCTACGATTGCCATTTTGGTCTCCTTTATTAATATTCATTATTACTTCTTAGATAAGTTTACCTCAATTTTCTCATCTTTACAACCAATTTTAACTTCATTTCCTTCTTTAATATGTCCTAAAAGTACTTCAGTAGCAAGCAAATCCTCTACTTCCGTCTTTATCTTCCTTGCTAGAGGCCTTGCTCCATAGCTTGCTTCCTTCTCGATATTGGCAAGGTGCTTAACAGCTGTCTCAGTGAACTTAAGCTTAAGCCCCATCTGTTCCTTAGCCCTTTCTGAAAGCCCTTTGAGCATAATCTTAACTATCTTTTTAAGCTCTTTCTCGGAAAGTGTATGGAAAACGATGGTCTCATCTATTCTATTGAGGAATTCAGGCTTAAATATCCTCTTTACTTCCTCCATAACTCCGTCTTTCATAAGTTTGTAATCAGCTTCTTTGTTTTCTTCAGCCTTAAAACCAAGCTTCTTAGGAGTCATTATCCTCTGGGCTCCTGCATTGGAGGTCATAATGATGACGGTGTTCTTGAAATTAACTACCCTTCCCTGTGAGTCTGTTATTCTACCATCGTCTAACACCTGTAAAAGTATGTTAAACACATCAGGGTGAGCCTTTTCTATCTCATCGAAAAGTATGACAGAGTAGGGATTTCTTCGTACCTTTTCTGAAAGCTGTCCTCCCTCTTCGTGCCCTACGTAGCCCGGAGGAGAACCAATGAGCTTGGATACGCTGTGCTTTTCCATATATTCAGACATATCCACTCTTATCATAGACTCTTCACTTCCAAACATAGCCTCAGCAAGTGCCTTGCTAAGCTCAGTTTTACCAACACCTGTAGGTCCTAAGAAGAGGAAGGAGCCTATCGGCCTATCTACAGAATTAAAGCCTACTCTGCCTCGCCTTATAGCCTTGGCTACAGCTACAACAGCCTCATCCTGACCTATGACTCTCTCATGAAGCACAGATTCAAGTTTTACAAGCCTATCTGTTTCAGCCTGTTTTAGTTTGTTTACAGGAATCTTTGTCCAGTCAGCAACAACCCCTGCTATGTCATCATAACCTATAACCAGCACCTTCTGCTGCTTTTTCTGCTCTTCAGCAAGCTTAATCTCACTAAGTTTCATCCTGAGCTTATTCTGCTCTTTCTTTAATGAGCTTGCCTTGTCATAAGCTCATTTTTAATTGCCTCTTCCTTTTCTTCCTCAAGCTTTATTATCTTCTTTTCAAGCTCAGTACTTTCAGGCTTTTTATTAAATACCGAAAGCCTTACCTTGGAGGCTGCCTCATCCATAAGATCAACTGCCTTGTCAGGAAGATATCTGTCATTTATATACCTCGCTGAGAGCTTGACTGCAGCATCAATAGCCTCATCTGTTATCCTTACTTTGTGATGATCCTCGTATCTCTCACGAAGCCCCTGAAGTATAAGTACTGATTCCTCCTCTGACGGCTCCTCTATAACCACAGGCTGAAATCTTCTCTCAAGGGCTGCATCCTTTTCTATACGCTTTCTGTACTCTTCTCTTGTGGTAGCGCCAATTACCTGAAGCTCACCTCTTGCCAAAGACGGCTTTAGGATGTTCGATGCATCAAGCGAGCCCTCTGCCCCACCAGCTCCAATGATAGTATGTATTTCGTCTATAAAAAGAAGAACATTTCCACTCTTTATAACCTCGTCTATAACTCTTTTTATTCTCTCTTCAAACTCTCCTCTGTACTTAGAGCCTGCCACCATCCCTGACATATCAAGGGTTACAACCCTCTTGTTTCTGATTGTATCAGGTACACTGCCCTCCACTATCCTTTCAGCAAGAGCCTCGACTATGGCAGTCTTTCCTACTCCAGGTTCTCCTATGATGCAAGGGTTATTCTTGGTACGCCTACTGAGTATCTGAATAACTCTCTGTACCTCTACCTCCCTGCCTATAACAGGATCAAGCTTTCCGCTCTTTGCATACTCCGTCAAATCCCTTGAATACTGGTCAAGAATAGGAGTATTTGATTTATGGTTGTTGGCGGCATTGTTAGATGAATTTTTAAAATTGGAATAGTCAGTTCTTGCCTGAGAAATGTCCATTCCTACGGCTGTAAGAATATCCAGATATACCTTTTGCAGATTCACTCCCATTGTAGTTAAAAGTCTGACTGCAATGCTGTCACCCTCTTTAAGTAAGGCCATAAGGATGTGTTCTGTACCTATCTTACCTGAGTTGAGCCTGTAGGCCTCAGATGCAGCAAGAGATATTATTCTCTTTGCCCTCGGTGTCATAGATTCAGTAGAACCTACCACTACATTTCCCTGTGTTAAGAGCTTATTTACAAGCTCCATAAATCTGTCATAAGAAACTCCGTTTTCCTCAAGCACCTTCTTCGCCACTCCGTCTACCGACAAGAGCCCTATAAGAAGATGCTCAGAGCCAACATAGTTTTGTGATAATGAGATAGCTGCCGAATTCGCCGCTTCAATAGCAGATACCGCATTATTCGTAAATTTATCCTGCATTTTACCTCCATGAGGACTTTATTCCTCATCTTCTTTATTTCTTTGATTTTTCATATAAAGCACCAACCCCAACATAAGCATGATGCCTAGAATAACTACAGCACTTATTATAACATAAATGACAGTCTGTTTGCTATCATTATTATCAGTTTCCTCTACTGCTTTCTCCCCTGGGGTTTCTGGCACATATTCAGGCTCTTCTTCGATACTTTCTTTGCCTGATGCTTCTGAGGTTATTTCCGAGTTAGTATCTGGTGATTTTACAGCTTCAGTCTCACCGCTGCTATTTGCTTCTTTATTAACCTCCTCTTCCTTCTTAGACGCTTCGTCCTTTTTGTTAACTTTAATATTGTAGGTGGTTTTGCTTCCGTCTTCTGCCTTTACAATGATGTAGATATTATTCTCCCCTGCCTTTAGTTTATTGCCATAATCCTTTACCAGACTGTACTCTGACTTGGCATCCGCGGTAGTCACTCCTACAGTAATATCGTCCACATCTTTACCTACATTTACCCTATAGTCAAGTACATTTGAAGAAAACTTAGGATTAAGCACTCCTCCTGCCACCTTTATGCCCAAAAGACTGCTGTCTGAGGATACAGTTTTAGGATTCTTTATTCGAATTTCGAGTTCCCTTGTAGCAACTGATATTTCATTGTCGGGATCTAATGCATATAAATGTACCTCATCAGAAAACACAACAGTAAAGGCACCCGTTTTTCTAGCAAGAAAATTCATTTTATATTTTAATTTGCCATTTACATCTTCAAAGCTTTTTAGATTTACTCTCAAGAGCCCCTTACCACCTGCTATTCCTTCATCTGCTGATATAAAATCAGCCAAACTCTCGTCATAGGAAAGATAGGTTTCTACTCCGCTTAAGCCCTCCTCTGAGTCAATCACAAGGGTAACCTCAAACTTTTCACCAACTACTACAGTATCCTCTCCCTTTAGCTCCACACTGGCACTAGAAGCAAATGCCCTTACTCCTCCAAGCAAAAAGGAGAATACCAATACAAATATAATTATTATACTTTTTTTCACCCCTTATCCCTCCTTTGCTACATTTATCTTGTATGTTCTAACTGTTCCGTCTTCTGCGGTCACATCAATCCTAATTTCATTCATTACCCCGGGTACAAGCTTTATCTGTCCAAAGCCATTTACAACTGCCTTTCTGTTAGCTGTCTTTCCTGTAACCTCAATCATATCCACTTCCTTACCAACCACAAGATTGTAGCCCTCGGTTGTATCAGGTTTAAATCCCCGGTGTAAGTGAATATCCGGTAACCTGTAATGATGAAAGCCAGTTATTAGGACTTGGCACATCTACCGGCCTTTCACTTATTGCAGGAGGCATATTTTGAAATACCGGAATAGAAAATACCAGAGGCTCATCCTTTAGCTCAGCATAGGCTCTCTTGGTAAGGAGAGACTCTGAGCTTGGAGAAAATATTGCTGACATGTACTGGTGCGAAAAAGTATTTTTCTCAGTGAAGTTAAACTTTTCAAGATAAGGTGTATTCTGCCCTCTTAATATATAGTTATTCCCTATAAATGCGGCTCCGCCGAGGATTGCACTATACCTATTGTTCCAAGGTATCTTGATATAGTCATTGAAGCTCTTATTGCCTATTACCGCCTTAGAGGTGCTTCCATTTGCCGCAAATTTCAGACCACTTGCCACAGCCCCTCCTGGAGCGGTGTTGTTATAGGCTCCTATATTAAAAAAGTTATAATATCCTTCATATCCCTTAACCGTACCGGTTACACTTGAAGAGAATCTTCCCGCACCCGCTACCTCCTGCTTACCCTGCTGGCAAGGTGATACGGACTTACACCCGAATACACTCCCGCAAGAAGGAAGGTCTCTGCATAGCTTATGGTCTTGTTCGTGCCGTCTGATGCAACATAGTCGTAGACAGCATCTTTCATAGGAGGTCCTGCAAGAATAGCTGAAATCCCCTCCTCTGTATGATGTTCAGGCTTGTATGTAAGAAGCTCAAACTGATAAATATAGTCCTCATTCAGGAAATTTCTAGGATCCATATAATACCTTACAGCCTTGTTTGAAGCTGTAACCCAAGTACTTCCGTCATAGGCAATAAAGGCGTCATTTGCCCAGTCATAGGCCTTGGCTTCCATTGATTTCCAGGCATAGTTACTGGAGTTCTGGAGTAGGTTGAGACCTACCACGCTCTCCTTTGATACAGCGTATTCCCAGTCAAGTCCCAGGTGTCTCGCTTCAAAATGCCAGTATGGATGTGCCACGTGAAGCACTCTTAAAAAAGGCTTGTAATCCTCAGGAAATCCCTGACTTGCCAATTCTTTCTCAAAAGCCTTGTCACTTAGCTTCTTCTTATTACTAGAGCCTGTAGAATCATCTACAGGCTCTCCGCTTAGTTTAATATATTTTTCAGGTACAAAGCCGGCTCCAATTACTTGTTTTCCGGTACTGTCATTAACTATATATGTTATGAGATACCACTTTTCATTTCCGACAGTGTATTGTTTTCTGGCAATAACTTCCTGGTTCATATTTAACTTGTAAGGAATTCCAGTTTCACTCTCTTTTAAGATATCAGCCTTATAGTCAGCTTCGTTATAAAGCTCAACCTTATCAGAAGTAATATACGCCCTCTGTGTCACAAATTTCCCGTTGTTGTTATTTATAACTCCGTTATCATTACCGTCATCAGTATCGTCTGTTCCATCGTTATCATCTGAATTGTCATCTGTATTCTCGTTATCATCAGTATTATCGGCGTCATTAGCCTTAGGAGTTTCCTTTTCTATCCCGATAAACTTCACTGTATTGGCTACGAGATAGCCGGAATAAGTCTTGCCATTAATGATGAAGCTAACTTTGTAGTACTTTACATCACTGAGGGTAATTTCGTGGAAAACGCTTACTATGGCGTTCTTACCAAGAACTACTGTCTTACCCTTGCTATCCTTAAACTCATTGCCCTTAGCTGTTGCCTTTGTCTTTATAACCGCACCTTTCTTGGCTGTTACCTTGGCATAGGCAGGTGAGCTCTTATTTACTGAAAGCTTAACAAAGTCACTTATTACATAACCCTTAACTGTCTTGCCGTTAACCTTAGTGCTTATCTTATACCACTTTACCTTCTTAGCATCCTTCTTTTCTCCGGTAATATTAATGCTCTGTCCGTTTGGAAGAACGACTCCTACATTGCCCAACTTATACTGAGGCTTGTCGGTTCCCACTCCTTTTCTGAGTCTAAGCCCCTTGGCCTTTACCTCGCCTTTGTAGGAATACTTGGATGTTTCTTTTATAGTAGCTGCCTTCTCTGTGGTTTTGTTAGTCTTTGTATTGCCTTTGTTAGCAGTGCCGTCTACATTCTCATTTGTTATCTTTACAAAGTCGCTTCTTACAAAGCCTGTCACAGTCTTGCCACCAAATACAAATCTAACCTTATACCAGACAATTCTACCCTTATCCTTCTTCTCTCCAAGAACGTCAGCCTTATCATTTAATGCAAGATATACCAAGTTGTCATCTGAGGTAAGCTGTGCAAACTCAGTGCCTGAATCGGTTCTTACCTTAAGCTTATCTACTGTACAGGTTGCCACCTTCTTTGTTGCCGCATACACAATCTTTGAATTATTTTGGTTATTACCGTAAAAAGGTACACTTGTCAATACTGTACCCATTATAACTGCTGATAATATACCCTTAGCCAAACTTTTCTTAAACATAACATCTCCAAATCTATAAATATTTTAATCTCACTCTTTCTATAGACTACTTTACAAAGGTGGCAAAAAAAAGTCAAGATGTTTACAAATTTTTATCCCTCTATTGCCTTTTTTCCAATATCTGTACGCATATATTTATTCTCAAATTCTACTAGTTCAGTAGCCTTATAAGCCCTGTCTCTTGCTTCTTTTAGGTCTTTTCCCGTAGCTGTCACTCCAAAAACCCTGCCTCCTGCGGTAACAACCTTGCCATTCTCAAGCTTTGTACCTGCGTGGTAGAGATAGAGACCATCTTTACCAAAGCCTTCTTTGATGGTTACTTCTTTACCCTTTTCATAGTCAAGAGGATAGCCCTCAGATGCAAGGACTACACAAACTGCAGCATTGTCATCAAAGACAAGCTCAGTCTCAGCAAGTCTGCCCTCTACGCAGGCCTCCATTATATCAAGGATATCCGACTTCATCCTTGGAAGAACCACCTGTGTTTCAGGATCTCCAAATCTTGCATTGTATTCAAGCACCTTAACTCCACCCGGGGTGAGCATAAGACCAACAAAAAGAACTCCCTTAAAAGGCCTGCCCTCACTTTTCATAGCAGCCATTGTAGGCTCATAGATATTTTTCACACAGAAGTCTTCAACTTCTTTGGTATAAAAAGGACTTGGGGAAATATTGCCCATTCCACCTGTATTTAAGCCCTCGTCTCCGTCTTTTGCCCTCTTGTGATCCATAGCTGAGGTCATAGGCTTGATGGTCTCTCCGTCACAAAAACAAAGCACTGATACCTCAGGTCCCGTCATAAAATCTTCTATAACAAGGGTATTGCCTGCACTTCCAAACTTCTTATCTTCCATTATGGTCTTCACGCCCTCTATGGCTTCTTCTTTGGTTGTACATATAAGCACACCCTTACCAAGGGCTAGGCCGTCTGCTTTAAGGACTATAGGATAGTCAGCCTTTTCAAGGTATTCTATTGCTTTATCCGCAGAAGTAAATACCTCATATCCCGCCGTAGGTATATTGTATTTTTTCATCAAGTCCTTGGAAAATGCTTTAGAGCCTTCTATAATAGCCGCATTTGCACGAGGTCCGAAGGTCTTAAGCCTGCCTTTTCAAATTCATCTACTGCACCTGCCACGAGAGGATCGTCAGGTCCTACTATGACAAAGTCTATGTTTTTTTCTTTGGCAGATTCTATTAGTTTAGGGAAATCCATCACTGAAATATCAACACACTCCGCCACTTCGGCTATGCCTGCATTGCCAGGAGCAGCGTAAATTTTATCTGCTCTCTTGCTTTCGGCTACTTTACAGGCTATAGCGTGTTCTCGTCCACCACTTCCGACTATTAAAACATTCATAGAGACCTCCTTATATTGATAAAAATATATTAAAATTTATGCAGAGAGGATAAATGCAATGACTCTCTCCGGCCATCCGCTTCGCTACGCCTAATGCGCTCGCTTTTTGGCAGTGACTCGCACTTAGCAAATTGCGAAGCAATGAAGCTAAGTGTGTTAGTCCTGCCTATATAATAGCCGTCCACGAGTGACGAGTGCGGAACACGAAGTCAGAATGGAAACGGCGAACTATGCGTCATTATATCCTCTCTGTTGTTCTATCCATGAACTCTAATAATAAATATACCTTATCCTCTTACTGTCTTGCCCTCTACTACCCTTACCTTCCCGCTTGCCACAAGTTCAATAGCCTCCGGAAGTATCTTCCACTCAGCCTCTTCCATTACCCTTTTCTGCAAGATTTCAGCTGTATCATCATCTTTTACTTCCACAGCTTTTTGGAGGATGATAGGTCCTGTATCCGTTCCCTCATCTACAAAATGCACTGTGGCACCTGTTATTTTCACTCCTCGTGAGAGCGCCTTTTCGTGTACCTTTAGCCCATAGCAGCCCGTTCCACAAAATGACGGAATAAGAGAGGGATGTACATTTATTATTCTGTTTCTAAACTTTTCAACCATTTCGCGAGGGATGATAACAAGGAAGCCTGCAAGTACAACCAAATCTACCTCCGCCTCTATAAGAGCATCTGTAAGAGCCTTATTAAAAGCCTCCCTGCTATCAAACTCAGACGGAGATATGCATCTTGCTTTAATTCCTGCGTTTTTTGCCCTAGTAAGCGCATAAGCAGAGGGATTGTTGCTTACAACAAGAGAAATCTCTGCATTTTTAATAAGCCCCGAATCCTTGGCATCTATTATGGCTTGAAGATTGGTTCCTCCTCCGGATACTAAAACCGCTACTTTTTTCATAATTATATAAGGGTTACTCCCTTTTCTCCCTCTTTGATTTCACCAATCACAAAGGCCTTTTCGCCTGCCCCAGCTATGGCTGATATTGTCCTATCTGCATTGTTTTTATCTACTACTACCATCATACCTACGCCCATGTTAAAGGTGTTGTACATAACCTGCTCATTTACATCACCTTCTTTTGCAAGCATTTAAATATCGCAGGTACCTCATAAGAGTCCTTACGGATAACAGCATGAGTTCCTTCCTTAAGCATACGTGGAACATTCTCATAGAAGCCGCCACCTGTAATATGGCTGCAGGCTTTTATCTTAATCCCTGCTTCTTTTACTTCTTTTAAGGGTTTTACGTATATAATAGTTGGCTCAAGCAGTGCTTCTCCAAGCGTCTTTCCAAGCTCATCATAGTATGTACAAAGACTTTCCTTTTCCATCTTAAATACACTTCTAACAAGTGAAAAACCGTTGCTGTGAACTCCTGAGGAAGCGATTCCTATAATCACATCTCCCTCTTTTAGGTCCTTTCCGTCTATAAGATCTTTTTTGTCACATACGCCTACGGCAAAACCTGCAAGGTCATACTCATCCTCCGGCATAAGTCCCGGATGCTCTGCAGTTTCACCGCCTACAAGAGCTGCGCCAGAGAGCTTACAGCCTTTTGCCACTCCCTTAACTATAGACGCTATTTTTTCAGGCTCGTTTTTTCCACAGGCTATATAATCTAAGAAGAAAAGAGGCTCTCCTCCTGCACAAACCACGTCATTTACACACATTGCCACGCAGTCAATGCCGATGGTATCGTGCTTATCAAGCTCAAAAGCTAACTTAATCTTGGTTCCTACTCCATCTGTGCCAGAGAGAAGTACAGGATCTTCCATGTCTTTTATTGCTTTCAGTGAAAACGCTCCCGAAAAGCCTCCAATTCCACCAAGCACCTCGCTTCTCATAGTCTCAGCCACATATTTTTTCATAAGCTCAACTGACTTGTAGCCCGCTTCTATATCTACTCCAGAAGTTTTGTAATCCATTATATACTCTCTCTTTCTTAATTCATTTCTTCAAGATAAGTTTTGTAACCTACTTTTTCAATCTTGGTTTTCTTTGCAAGCACCTCATCTTTAAGTCCCTCAGCAAAGTCCTTTATCTTCTGCCTTACTCCAGGTTCTCTAACGGAAATGATTTTAGCCGCAAGTATAGCTGCATTCTTTGCACCATTGATGGCTACAGTTGCAACAGGGATACCGGCAGGCATCTGAACTATAGAGTAAAGTGAATCCACACCACCAAGGCTCTTGGTATGAATAGGCACACCGATTACAGGGATAGAGTAACAGCTGCTGCCATTCCCGGAAGATGTGCAGCACCGCCTGCTCCGGCTATAAGAACATCATATTTACTCTCAGCACTCTTTGCATACTCGAAAAAAATGTCAGGCATTCTGTGAGCAGATATTACTGTCACATCATATTCAATCCCGAATTTCTCCAAGGTCTCCATAGCCGCCTTCATTACAGAAAGATCACTGTCGCTTCCCATTACAATACCTACTTTACTCATAATTCCTCCTTTAATGTGTTAATCCGAGTCATTCTAAGCAATACTATCTTATCTACCGCTCTATAAATGACTTGAGGTTAATAATTACTGTTTCATCAACTAAATATTTTCTACAACGCTATCGCTTCTTGTGCCACCATCTTTTTTCAGTCTAATAATTCCTATTATACAACTGATGATTGTAAGGATATCAAAGATAAATCCTACATAGTTCTTTATGGAAAAATCATACACTCCCCAGCCACAGGTTGTAATGAAATAAGAATTTTAATTCCAATTGCACCACCCATACCCAAGAAATAGGTAAAGATGAAGAGATTTACCGCCGGTAGCCAGCCGGCTATACCTCCATTGTTAAATATGAGAGTCATCACTATACCAAGTCCAACTATGACAGCCTTTGTATATTTATTTAGCTTTCCTCTAAGATAAACCTCATTTTTGATAATCTGAATCGTGTTGATTATTATTCCTGAAAATGCGTTAAGAAGCACTCCCATTCCTATGATAAACAAAAGCTGTACATCCTGAGTTCTAAGCATTTTCTTTTCTTTTTTGATGTAGCCTGTTATCACCATCAGAGTATATCCAATCAGGCTAAGCACCTGCGCTATAAGCCACTTTGTTCCCCCCATGGCCTGTATCCAGTCTCCTATCTTTTGTAAGTCCATTCTCCCTCCTCATTTTTAAGTATACCTTATATATAACCACTTACTATTTAGTAAGAGTTTATAATCTATCTTCATTATATCAATACTACCCCTTATAAATCAACTAAATAAACTAACTTACTCATTGAAAAAAATACTTATTTGTATTATTATTACTAATACTGATAAAATTAATTTCTCAAATAGGAGGCAGCTATGATTAAAGACTTAACTAAAGGAAGCCCTATTAAAGCTATACTTAGTTTTGCTGTGCCTATGCTTTTTGGAAATCTCTTTCAGCAGATGTACAATATGGCTGACTCCATTATAGTAGGTAAATACGTAGGCGTAAAGGCGCTTGCGGCCGTTGGTGGTACCGGTGCTATCAACTTTCTTGTGCTTGGCTTCATTATAGGTGTCAGCAGCGGCTTTATGATACCTGTGTCTCAAGCCTTCGGTGCAAGAGACTTTGACAGGCTTAGGAGGCTTGTTACCAATGCCGCCTGGCTCTCCCTTGTAGTAGGCTCCATTATGACAGTTCTGACTGTGACTCTAACAAAGACAATGCTTAGGTTAATGAATACACCAGATGATATCTTTCAGGGGTCTTATGAGTACATAGGAACTATTTTTGCAGGTATCCTTGGTATTATGTTTTATAACCTGCTTTCCGGTATAATGAGGGCCCTCGGTGATTCCAAGACTCCTTTGTATTTTTTGATATTCTCATCCTTTGTTAATATTGCCCTAGACCTACTGTTTGTCCTTGTATTTAAAATGGGAGTATTCGGGGCGGCATTTGCAACAGATATATCTCAGTTTGTATCTTGTATACTATGCTTTTTATTTATAAAGAAAAAGTATACTATATTAAAAATGAATAAAGGTGACTGGACGTTTAATACAAAGCTGTCGAATAAACTGCTGTTAATGGGGCTTCCTATGGGGCTTCAGTACTCCATCACTGCAATCGGCTCAACTGTAATACAGACAGCTGTAAATGGTCTGGGTTCTGTCTATGTAGCCGCGATTACAGCCGGAAACAAGGTTTCTCTTCTCTTTACTCAGCCTTATGATACAATAGGAACCGCTATGGCTACCTTCTGCGGGCAGAATCTTGGCGCAAGAAAGATTGACCGCATACATAAGGGTATGAAACAGGGGATAATTGCAATGGGCGTATACACTGTATTTGCATTCTTTGCTATCGTCTTTGCCGGAAGATATATAGCCCTTCTCTTTGTAAATGCTGACCAGGTTGAACTCCTTAGCTACGTGGATAAGTTCCTCTTTGCAAATGCTTCGTTTTACTTCCCTCTTGGGCTTTTGATGGTACTAAGATATGCCATACAGGGACTTGGGCACAGCCTCTTTGCTATGCTTGCGGGCATAATGGAAATGATAGCAAGATGTGCAGTAGCTTTCATAGGTATAGTTTGGTTTGGAGTAGATGCAATATATTATTCCAACGCTACTGCCTGGATAGCAGCGAACATCTTCCTCATACCTGCATTTATAATGGTTATGAAGAAAATAGAAAATAATTTTAAGACGAATGGAACTGTCAATGGATAAACAGACACAGAGCACAAACTCGATACTTACAGGCTCAATAAGCAGGAATATACTGATGTTTTTCTTTCCCATCCTGCTTGGGTCGTTTTTACAGCAGCTCTACAGCACGACTGACGCCGTCATTGTAGGAAAATATGTAAATAAAGAAGCGCTTGCCGCAATAGGAGCAACTACTTATATAATAAACATATTGATTGGTTTTTTTGTAGGGCTTTCAGCAGGAGCAGCAGTAATCATATCTCAGTTCTACGGTGCAAATAAGGGAAAGAATCTTAGCGACTCTGTCCACACTTCTATTGCTCTTTCCCTTGTAAGCGGCGTGGTTATAATGATAGTTGGAATAATATTTTCTCCTATGATACTGCATATTATGAATACACCATCTGAGATAATAGATCTCTCAACAACTTATTTGAGGGTGTATTTTCTGGGCTCTATCCCTGTGCTTGTATACAATATGGGTTCGAGCATCCTAAGGGCTGTAGGCGACTCTAAAAGCCCGCTCTACGTACTCATAGTCTGTACAGTAGTAAATGTAGTGCTTGACATCCTCTTTGTGGCTGTATTTAAGATGGGCATCTTCGGTGCAGCCCTTGCAACCCTCCTAGCCCAGGTAGTAAGTGCCCTGGTTGTAATTGTCATGCTTATGAGGGCTGAGTTTAGCTACAAGCTGGACATAAAGAAAATCGGCTTTCATAAAGATGAGCTTATCGCAATGCTTAAGATAGGCCTGCCTACAGGCTTTCAGTCAGTAATGTACTCCCTGTCAAATATGATAGTTCAGTCCTCAGTAAACAGCTTTGGTACTGATACAGTTGCGGCCTGGACAGTATTTACCACAAACGATAATTTTTACTGGATGGTAATAGGTGCCTTCGGTGTATCAGTTACTACCTTTGTAGGACAGAACTTTGGAGCAGGGAACTTTGACCGTATCAAAAAGAGTGTGAGGATTACTTATATCTTTACCTCTGCTTCTGCTGTGTTTCTTAGTTTAGTCTTTTATATCGGCTGTGAGCATATATTGCACTTTTTTACCAACGAGCAGTCCGTTATAGATATTGGAGTGTATATGTTCAGGCATTACTGCCAGTTTTATATTTTCTTTGTAGGGATAGAGGTGCTTTCAGGCGCTATAAGGGCTACAGGAGATTCTCTTATACCTACCTTAATCACAGCCGCAGGCATATGTGGACTTAGGATTCTTTGGATATTCTTTGTTGTTCCTACTAACCATCATATAGGAACTGTGCTTACTGTATATCCTGTGACATGGTTTCTTACTTCTTTTGTATTTACGATATATTATCTGCAAGGCGGATGGCTTAGAAGACGAAGACGGATTATGGGTATATAATATATATCCACGCTTGATAACTGAATTAAAATAGCATATAATAATCCCGTGTTATCCGTATTTTACAGTGATAATATGGGATTATTATATATCTAATGGAGGCCAACTATGAAAAACGAAATATTTCCTGAGGGTTACTCTCCTGCGCTAAGCATTAGAGAAACCGAGGTTGCCATAAAGTCTGTAAAAGACTATTTTGAGCGAGAACTTGCCAAACAGCTAAACCTTACCAGAGTGTCAGCACCTCTTTTTGTAAGACCTGAAACCGGTCTTAATGACAACCTAAATGGAGTGGAAAGACCTGTATCCTTTGACCTAAAGGAGCAGCCTGATGCAGAGCCTCTTGAGATAGTGCACTCCCTTGCAAAATGGAAGAGATATGCCCTTAAAAGGTACGGCTTTCATTCAGGTGAAGGTCTGTATACAGATATGAACGCAATAAGAAGGGATGAGGATACAGACAACATTCATTCTATCTTTGTAGACCAGTGGGATTGGGAGAAGATAATCAATAAAGAAGAGAGAAACGAACATACTCTTAAAAAGACAGTTATGTCTGTGTACGAGGCGCTTAAAAGCACAGAGATGCACATGGCAAGAAATATAACTACATTAAGCCAGAGCTTCCTGAGCAGATTTGCTTTGTAAGTTCCCAGCAGCTAGAGGATGAATATCCTACCCTTACTCCAAAGGAAAGAGAGTATAAGGCTGCAAAGGCTCATGGTGCAGTATTTATAAGCCAGATAGGAGGCGCCCTAAACTCCGGAGAAAGGCACGATGGCAGGGCTCCCGACTATGATGACTGGCAGTTAAACGGAGATATAATTGTATATTACTCTTTACTTGACATCGCCCTTGAGCTTTCTTCAATGGGTGTCAGGGTAGATGAAAACCGCCTTAAGGAGCAGCTACAGATTTCAGGCTGTATGGACAGGGCAGAGCTTCCTTTTCAAAAAGCCATACTGAATAAAGAGCTTCCTTATACAGTAGGTGGAGGTATAGGTCAGTCACGAATCTGTATGTTCTATCTAAAAAAAGCCCATATTGGGGAAGTTCAATCCTCAGTATGGACTCCTAAAACTATGGAAAATGCAGATTCTTGCGGAATTACCTTACTTTAATTCTCTATCTGCCAGTCTATAGCTTCTACACCGTTAGCAATAAGAAATTCATTGGCTCTTTTAAAATGACCATTTCCCATAAAACCTCTATGGGCTGACAATGGACTTGGGTGGGCTGATTCCAATATGAGATGCTTAGGGTTACTTAGCATCTCTTTTTTATCCCTTGCAGCCTTCCCCCATAGGAGATAGACTATAGGTCTGTCTTCCTTACTTACTGCACTTATGAGTGCATCAGTAAAGTGTTCCCAGCCCTTTCCTTTATGCGAAAATGCTTCGTGAGCCCTTACCGTAAGCAGGGTATTTAGCAGTAATACTCCCTGATTAGCCCACTTCCTAAGAGAGCCTGTTTCAGGAATGTATAAGCCAAGCTCAGCCTGTAACTCCTTGTATATATTTTGTAGAGATGGCGGTATTTTCTCCCCTTTTGGAACTGAAAATGACAGCCCCTCTGCCTGCCCCGGCTCGTGGTACGGATCCTGCCCCAGTATTACCACCTTTACCTTACTTAATGGTGTAAGGTGAAGAGCATTGAATATATCATCAGACTTTGGATATATAATATGGTGGCTGTATTCATCCTTCAAGAATGTATAGAGCTTTTTGTAGTATTCCTTCTTTGTTTCTGCCTCCACAACAGGCAGCCAGTCATTTGTTACACTTCCCATAATCCCTCCATAAAAAAGGTGAAAGACCTAAGTCCTCCACCTGTAATCGCCTATGGCACCAATTCATCTTTTTCTCTCTCTCTGCTTCGATAGCCTTGGTATCAAGCTTAGAAATAATAGCATATATTCTCTCACTGTAGTCCTGTCTGTCAGTCATATCCATAAGTTCAAGCGCTTCTCTCTCGTCTACTCCATAAACGCTTTGAAGCTCTGCCATTATCTGCTTTCTCACATAGTCAAGGTCTGTATGTATACCAAGCTGCCTTGCAAGAGCTATGTACTTATCATATCTGGACATACCCTTAATCAAGGAGTCAAGAGCCGATGAGTAGTCACCCATAGCAAAGAAGTTGTTATATGAGTTGAGCTGCTTGTTAACGAACATAACAGTATAAATCTTGTCATGTATTAACATATCCTTCTCTTTGATTTCAAGTCCTCTGATGCCTTCATAAGCCTCTGTATACTTATGATTCCCAAACTTGTGTGTAGCATCCGCTATACTTATATCATAAGAGAATATATTGGTTCCTATTATTACAACAGCCGCCGCTACAATAAAGAAAAGAAGAATTATAGTTGCACCTGCTTTGTTTATCTTGCCTTCAGGCTGTTCTAGGGCTTCTGCTCTAAGTCTCTTAAGCTCTGCCTCTTTCTTGGCAGCCTTCTTTGCCGCATCCTTAGCGGCTTTCTTTGCCTTATTGTCAGCAGCCTTCTTCTTAGCTTCTTCAGCCTTCTTCTTCTTATCTGCCTCTGCCGCTGCCTTTTTATCTTCTTTCTTCTTGGCGGCCTCAGCTTCCTTTTCCTTCTTGGCGGCCTCTTCCTGTTCAGGAGTAGGTATGGCTGCTATTTCTTCTTCGGTAAGAGGAATGTTGGCAAAAAGTTTCTGAAAAACTACTGAGAATAATCCTTTTTTGTCTCCGTTCTTCTTTGCAGGCTTACTCTTCTTAGAAGACTTATTAGATGCTATTTCTTTATCTGATAAGACCTCAGGTTCGCCAATATCCTCAAGCGCATTGACATCAGGCAGAGGATCTGTAGCAACCGCTTCTTCAGCCTCATCAAAGTTAATCTCATCAGAGGTATCAGCTTCTGCACTCTCTGGATTGGTAGTTTCAGCAGTAGATATCTCAGGCTCAGCACCGATTTCAGTGCCTATCTCGCCTCCGAGTTCAGTTCCTATCTCAGCTCCAATTTCGGTTCCGATTTCAGCTCCTATCTCGGTTCCAATTTCAGCTCCTATCTCTTCGCCTACTTCTCCGCCTATCTCGCCTCCGAGTTCAATGCCAATCTCCTCACCTATTTCGCCTGCAGTCTGAATATCCTCTTCACCTGAAGGTGATATCTCCTCTGCCACATTACGAGAAACTTCAGTAACAGCCTCCTCTTCTAATTCAGAAGAGACATAAGTTTCAGAAATTCCTCCTGTATTTGTTTCAGCTCCAAGCATTTCTCCTGAAGCAGTATCTTCCTCAACCACCTGAGTTTCCTCTGTCTCATCTGTAGTTGTTTCAACCTTATCTAAATTATCAGCCTTTTCACTATCAGACAGGTTAGCTTCTGCTGCCTTTTCACTTGATTTACCTGAATTACCTTTGGTTAAACCAATCAGTTCATCCAAATCCACATCATCAAGAAATGAATCATCCAAATCATCAAAGCTAAATTCTTCATCTAAAGAATCAATAGTTACATCGGCGGATGACATCTTACTCTTCTTGGCTCGTGCAGTCGCTTTTCTCCTCCTGTCAGTTTCATATGGAGGTTCCTGCCCAAGAGTCTCAAGCAGTTCGTCTAGGTAAGATTCATTATCCTTATCCAATCTCTCCTCCATCCTAAAGCATTGTTGGCTTTATTTTAGTTATTTTTATAAACTAGCTTAAAACTAATCTGTCAATTGCTTCAACCAGCTGTCCGATTTCAGGCTTGGTAAGCTGAGCATCGGCACCAAGGGACTCTCCCTTGCGTCTCATCTCATCATTAATAAGTGATGAGAATATGATGAGAGGAATTTTCTTAAGTTCATTGTCATCCTTTACAAGCTTTGTAAGCCTGTGACCATCCATCATCGGCATCTCTATATCTGTAATTATACAATGGCACTGAGTAGTTGGGTCTCCCTCTGATTATAACGAAGTAAGGTGTTCCAAGCTTCCTCACCATTTGCAGTTGCAGTTATATTTACATAACCTGCCCTTGTAAGACAGTCTATTATCATCTTCTCAAGCATAGGTGAATCCTCTGCTATGAGTATAGGAGAATTATTTCTGGTTCTTACTCCCAATCTGTCAATATCCTGAGCCTTTATACCTGTTTCAGGGTTGATTGTAGATACAATCTTCTCAAAATCAAGTACAACTATAAGTCTGCTGTCAAACTTAATTATACCTGTAGCTACACTTCTCTCAGCGTCATTAATTGTTTCATCAGGCTTTGTTATATCAGACCAGGTAAGTCTGTGAATGCCCTGTACGCCGTGTACGTGGAAACCAATATTTAAGTTGTTAAAATTGGTAACGATGTACATATCCTTTGTCTTATCAGGTGATGGCGGTATCATAAGGCTTTTTGCAAGATCTACTATTGTTACAATTGTATCTCTTGGCATAAAAATACCCTCGATTGTATCGTGTGCATTTGGAATTGGTGTAGGCTCTGCATAAGGCATGATTTCCTTTACCTTAGCAACATTGATTCCATAGTGATTGGCACCAATGTTAAATTCGAGCACTTCCAACTCATTTGTTCCACTTTGAAGTAAAATTCCAGTATCCATAATAACCTCCCACAATTTTGTCCATAATGTATAATAAATATCCGGAATGTTAAAATTCATGGCTACAGTCCTTATATTATACCATTCAAATCACGCTTAGGTAAAGGATAATTTTGATATTAAATCTCATCCTTACTGTGTGACATTGAGGGTATAGGATCTGTTTCCCGTTTGAAACTTTTAACTTTGCTTTGTTTCTGTCAGCAGCCTTTGGTACATTGAAAACAATGACACCCTTTGAAGATTTACCGCCTGCTATATTTGCTTCAATTGTCTGCATATCATTTTCAAGAAGAGTGAGGCTCGGTTTAATATAATTGCTTCCGTCAAAAGTCAGGGTGTAAGAGACTCCATCGTTCTGTGAAAACTTTTTGCTCTTCTCTGTCTTGTTTCTAATTGAAAATTCAACAACATATAGCTTCATATTGTCTGCCGCCACCAGAGAAATATCCTTCATTCTTTGGATATCTTGAATATTCTCCGGCACCGCCATAAACCACTTCGAATCCGTCTGACTGATAAACCTCGCTCAAAGTAGCTGCAGTATCGCTATTTTCATTGGTTTCATTACTGTCTGATGTACTACTGTTATCTCCGGAACTATTCTTATCATTATTTATATCGGCATTATTTTCAATTGATGAAGAGGTATTAGAATTATTCTTTTCATTATTATCTCCACCCGCCTTATTAAAGTCTTCTTTTACTACATTTGGGTTCTCTTTAATCTCAAGTTCTTCCTGTAAAGTAGGCTTATAGTTCCTTGTATGCTTAAGCACCAGTTTCGCAGCATATTCTGCCACCTGATTTAATTCACTTTCTGAAAGCCCGGTATCTCCTACATCACATGCAGACAGATTGAGCGCCATCGCAGCTGTCAGTACAAGTAACAAAAACTTCTTCTTCATTATTTATATTCTCCTTTAAGCCTTAGTATCCAGTTCGAACCAAAATTCTACTCCATTATCCCAGTTCTTTACTCCACATTCCCTGTTTAGCGAATTCATAATTGCCTTCACTATAGAGAGTCCTATGCCGTTGCCACCATACTCTCTGGTTCTTGCCTTATCGACTTTATAAAACTTGTCCCATATTCTCTCAATTGCCTCTTCTGGTATGGGATGTCCTGTATTAAATACTGACACCCTCACCGTAGAGTCACTTTCTTTTACAGAGACTGATATTATTTTTTCGCCATTACTATCTTCTTCGACATGATTTAGTGCATTGCTTACATAATTAGTAATAACTTCTTCTACTAAGTATTCATCGGCCCATACATAACATGATTTAATATCCGGCATCTTAGAAACTACATTTTTTTGTTTGTAGACCATGTTCATGGAAGCCACAACTGACTTTAACAGGCTGACTATGTCGAATCTGTCAAACTGAAGCTTACTGTCTCCAAACTCAAGCTCGCTGAGGCTTAGAAGCCTCTTTACCATACTATTCATCTTTGCAGCTTCATCTATAATTACTTCACAGTAAAACTGTCTGCTTTCTTCATCTCCCTGAATATTATCTTTAAGGCCCTCAGCATATCCCTGAATCAAGGCAATAGGAGTTTTAAGCTCGTGAGTAACATTTGAAAGAAATTCTTTTCGCATTTCTTCCACTTTCTCTTTCTTCTTTATATCATTTTGCAGTTCATTGTTGGCAGATTTTAGTGACGATATGGTTTCTTCCAATTTTTCTGACAAGACATTTATATTATGTCCAAGTGCTCCAACCTCGTCCTGTCTCTTACCTTTATAGCAGACATCAAAATTCAGATTGCTTATATCTCTGGTCATTTGAGACAGCCTAAGTATAGGCTTGGTAAATTCAACACCTATAACATACATTATTAAGGAGCCTATTAATATAGAAATAATACCCACATAGGCAAAAAATGTATTGGATATCATTGCACTTTCTGTAATATTATCGTAGTTACTTCTTATAAATATCTTGTCTCCCGCATCAAGCATACCGTATAATTCAATATAATTAACCTCAAGCCTTGTGTCGAAATGTCTGTATATGCTATATTTATCGGTCTTAACTAAAAGCCTTGTAACCTCTTTTTCACTTTTTGCCTTTTCTTCATTTGTCTGAGTTTTCTTATAATACTCGATAATTTCACTCTGAAGCCTCTCGCTTTGTGTTTCATTCATACTGGTCGGAAATATAGCCTTAATAAAGATTCCTCCCGAATAGCTGAAACCGTTAAAAATGTATAAAGATACATTCTGCTTAGAGGCAAGCTGTTCATAGCCAAGGCTAAGATCATCTATTTTTTCAGCATCATAGTTTGAATTTACCTGTGCATAAGTATCTCCCAGGCTGTTTATCTTATAACTTTCATAGTATTTTCCAAGAAACACCTTATTAACAACCCAGCTAAAGAGCAGGGTTGCACTTAACAGAGTAATCAAAATTATAATCAGACGCACTTTAATGGAATGTTTCATTTAAACCTCTTACAGGGGCACTAGGCCTCAAACTTATAGCCGATTCCCCAAATAGTTTTAATCAAATCCCCCTTAGAACCCATCTTTGCCCTAAGTTTCTTCACATGTGTATCTATCGTTCTTGCATCTCCAAAGTAGTCATAATTCCATACATTGTTGAGTATCTTTTCTCTTGATAAGGCAATCCCCTTGTTGGTCATAAAATAAAGTAGAAGTTCGAATTCCTTCACACTTAAATCAATAGATTTTCCGTCAATTATAACTTCGTGCGAAGCCCTATCTATCTTGATACCGCCCAATTCAAAGCTATCGTCACCTGCCGCACCCGCTCTTCTAAGTATAGCTTCCACCCTAGCCATAAGTATCTTAGGGCTGAATGGTTTTGATATATACTCATCGACTCCAAGTTCAAAGCCCTGAAGTTCATCCTTTTCATCTGACTTGGCTGTGAGCATAATTATAGGGACTTCAGAATGTCTCCTTATTTCTCTGCATACCTGCCAGCCGTCCATCTTAGGCATCATTACATCTAATATGATGAGTTCAATATTGCCATCTTCAAAAAAGATATCTACTGCCTTTTCACCGTCTTCAGCCTCTACAACCTCATATCCCTCGTGATGCAAAAAATCACTCACCAGTTTACGCATCCTGCTTTCATCATCAACTACTAGAATTTTGGCTTTTTCCATTTTTTATTCTCCGGATTTATTTAACTTTTACTTTCCTATGTTCATGTCCTCTAGGATTTGCTCACGCTCATTAAGTTCCTGTTCTTTCTTTGTAAGCTCTTCCTTCCAAGCGGCATACTCGTTGATTAGGGCCTCTTGTGCAAGATTTGGATTAAGCACCTTATCATAGAACAAAACTCCGAAAGGAATAATAACCATAATAATCAAAAATGCAATTATGATTCTGTAATTTCTTATCTTAGCCTTAAGAGAATTGATTATAGTAAGATTCTTCTCTGTCTCCGCAAGTCTTGCCTGATTCTCCGCCTCAGTATCTGTGGCTGCTTTCTCTTCTGCTTTTACTTCTACAAAAGGCTCCGCCTCCACATAGGCAGGTTCAGCCAAACCGTTATTTACAATTACTTCACGGACAAAGACATGGAAAGGAATCGCCTTCATAGTCTTTCTCTGCTCGGGATTCTTTATAAGTCTTTTTTGTGCTTCTCTAAGAAAGCCTATTCCAACCGGTGTTTCAAACTCTTCGCTCTCAACCAGAGTGTCATAGATTTCCCTAAGGCTTTCCTCATTTTTAAGATCTTTCTCAGTTTTGATTTCGGCTATTTTGGCAAGCTCTCTCCTTGCCTGCTCATAAGAATCTGAATCACTGAAACGGTAACCGTCTAAAATATATTTTTTTACATCTGCCATTTTAAAACCCTGCCCATTTTAATATTCTCCTTTACCGGAGTCTGCGTTTAAAATAAAAAACGCCTATCCTAAGTATACTATCACAAATAACGAAAATATACAATCATAAAGTGTGTGCATCGCCAGGTGGTTTCGTTCTATATTTTATTAAATTTTAATTATTCCAAGAATCACGAAAAACCCCGAAACACTTAGTTCCGAGGCTTTTCATAATTAAGCTGTCAAAAGCATCTGACAGCCTTAGCTTTAATTAGTAATTCTCAGCTTTTTTCTGGAAATAGCTCTGTGGATGGTTACATACAGGACAGACTTTTGGAGCCTTTGGTCCAACTACGATATGTCCGCAGTTTATGCACTGCCATATAGCATCGCCTTCTGATGAGAATACAAGGTCGCCCTTAACATTGGCAAGGAGCTTACGGTATCTCTCCTCGTGCTCCTTCTCGATATCTGCTACCATCTCAAAAAGCTTTGCAATAGCGGTAAATCCCTCTTCTCTTGCTTCCTTAGCAAAAGTAGGGTACATTTCCTGCCACTCATAAGCTTCACCGTCAGCAGCATGCTCAAGGTTCTCTGCTGTAACTCCTATACCTGAAAGAATCTTAAACCAAATCTTAGCATGTTCCTTCTCGTTGCCTGCTGTTTCCTCAAATATTTCAGCTATCTGAACATATCCGTCTTTTCTTGCCTTAGACGCGAAATATGTATACTTGTTTCTAGCCTGTGACTCACCTGCAAAAGCTTCCATAAGGTTCTTCTCTGTCTTTGTACCCTTAATATCTTTTCCTAACTGTTCAAACCTATCTTCTACCATTTCTTATACCTCCATTTTCTATATTTTAGGCCTCCGTCAGACGCTATATCTTCCCTTAACATGGTCTTACAGCGTTCTGACAAGCCTCAATTGGAATTCTAACATTTAACGATACTAATTTCAATCAAATTGTGGATATTTTTAAAAACATTTCGTAAAATTATCTGATAGATGATATTGATTCTTAACTTCTATGTTTAATTGATAGTAATTTTCATTTGACAAATAAAAATTGCAGTAGTATAATTGTGTCTGCTAGGGGAGCCTTAGGCTGAGATGAAGCAAAGCTTCAGACCCTTAATACTTGAACCGGATAATACCGGCGTAAGGAAGCAAAGATAATCTCCTTACGCCAGACTGTGAAGGAGGTTTTTTTTATGTCTTTTTTAGCAACACCAAGTGTAAATGACTGGGGTGAAAATGTATTCAAACTGACACCATACGGACTTATGACCGTAGGAGTCCTCATAGCTTTGCTGGTTGCGATTGCCATCGTCTTAAGGCCTAAGACAGCTGGCAAGGTAAGAGCAATGGCTACCACTCAGCTGGTCTTTTCAGCTGCCGCTATGGCACTTGCAATAGTAACCGCTGAAATCAAGTTTACCAGACTCCCAATGGGAGGCTCTATTACACTCTTTAGCATGCTTTCATCGTGCTCATAGGATATTGGTATGGGCTAAAGGCGGGACTTATGACAGGTTTTGCTTACGGACTGCTTCAGTTCTTGGCTGACCCGGTCTTCTACAGCCCTCTCCAGCTTCTTACTGACTATCCACTTGCCTTTGGAGCTCTCGGCCTTTCAGGTATATTCTACGAGAAGAAGCACGGCTTACTCAAGGGCTACATAGTGGGAGTACTGGGAAGATATATCTTTGCAGTCATTTCAGGGGTTGTTTTCTTTGGCAATTATGCACCTGAGGGCACACCTGCCGTAGTATATTCACTTGGATATAACGCAACCTACATAGTTCCTGAGGCTGTAGCTACAATGATTATTATAAGCATACCTGCTGTAAGCAAAGCTATGTCCTATGTCAGGTCAAAGGCCACTTACTCAAGCTGGAATACCGGGCAGGCTGTGATAAAATAGAGTCTGATATAAGAAAGGATTCTACTAGATAGATTTATGTTTGACAGGTAATTTCGGTGTAATTTCCTATCGAATAAAAAAAACTGCCATACTTGAAACCTCTTCAAGTATGGCAGTTTTTTATTTGGGAGAATGCATATTGGATAGAACGGTTTCCGAAGGCTTCTCCCATAAAAGGTGTGCAAAAGGCACAAGGCCAAATTTAAGGGGTCTTATTCAGCGCTTCCAATAGGGTTCCAAATGCTCTTGTATACTGCATCTGCATCAGTTGTAGCAGTAATTAGCTTAGCATTTATATAACCGTCAACTATGCTCTTCATCTGCTCAGTTGTATAATCATCTGTCTGCTTACCAAACTGCATAAGCTTATTTAATTCAAGGTTCATATCATAATCACTTCCGTTAAGACCTATCTTCATAAGCAGCTTTGTGCAGTCCTCAGGATTGTCTCCCATCCACTTAAGTGCCTTTTTAACTGCTGAAGCCATCTTAGCTGAGGTAATAGGATTCTCTTTTATGAAGTCTTTGTTCATCATAACTATACAGCAAAGCTCGTTTCTGCTGTTACCGTCAGCAGACTCTACCTTGCGAAGCAGTCCCTGCTTAACAAGAGGATAGCCATATGACTCAGGAAGAAGAGCTGCTGCTATCTCGCCACTCTTCATGGCTGCTACACAGGCATCTTTTTCTACCTGTACTATCTTTAAGTCCTTAAGAGGGTCAATACCTGCCTCTATAAAAAGTCTTGCAGAGATATTGTAGTCTGCTGTTCCTATGCCGCTTGGTGCAGAAATTGACTTACCCTTTAGGTCATCATAGCTCTTATAGTTGCTCTCATCAAGCACATACATAGCTTTGCAGCCTGTAAGTAAGTGTGCACCGCCAACAAAGCAAAGGTTTACGCCATTTGTTGCAGGAACCATAGACTTTAGCAATGTGGCCGATGGCTATCTGAACCTGATTGGTCCCTATTGCTTCCACATCAGAGTCACCCTTAAAGCCTTCAACTGTAAGACCCTGCTCCTTATAGTATCCAAGCTCCTGTGCTACGTTAACTGCTGAAGTACATCCGTCTCCGGTTAAAAACTTAAGAGTTTTACCGTAGGCAGGCTCCTTCTTCCAAGCCTCTTCATCAGCTGTATTCACAGTAGATGCTGCTTCAGAACTTTTAGCAGACGTAGCTGTAGATGCCGCAGAGGACTTAGAAGCAGCCTGACTTGCTGAGACCTCTGTCTTTGATGATGTTTTAGCGCTGTCTGTACTACTCTTAGCCCCGCATCCAACCACCGAAAATGCTACCACTGCACAAAGTGCAATACTTAATACCTTCTTCATTTTTTTCCTCCTTTATTTTTTATTCACGGTGTCTATGACACCTATATCTAAGCGAAGTGCAGTAAATCAAGTATATGATTACGGTACTCCACAAATGAAGAACTGCTTCGGTTACGAGGATAATCCATATCTATCTTTATTTCCTCGCGTATTCTTCCCGGATGAGCTTCCATTACTAATATCCTGCTGCTCATATGAATCGCCTCATCTATGTCATGTGTCACCATTACAACTAACTGCTTATTTACCTGCCACATGTCAAGTATCTCATTTTGCATATTCATCCTGGTAAATGCATCTAAGGCTCCGAGAGGTTCATCCATAAGAAGAATCCCGGGTTTACTTATCATTGCCCTTGCAAGAGCTACTCTTTGCGCCATTCCGCCTGAAAGCTGTCCCGGATAATCTTTCTTAAATTTCTCAAGGCCTATTACCTTTATAAGTCTCTGAACATCTTCCATACCCTCTTTTAGCTTTCCCTGCATCTTCAGGCTGAAGGCTACATTGTCTTCAACTGTAAGCCAGGGAAATAGTGTAGGCTTTTGAAACCATACCTATATCGGGCCCTGGTGATGTTATTTTAGTTCCATTTATCGTAAGTTCGCCTGTAGTAGGAGCTATAAGGCCCGCTATCATTCTTAAGATAGTTGACTTTCCACAGCCTGAAGTACCTACAAGACTTACAAACTCACCATTATACATGCTAACATTTACATCTGTTACTGCGTTGGTAACTTCCGTAGAATCTACCCTTGAAAAGCTTTTTGAAACATCTTTAAGTTTTAATTCTATTGCTTCACTCATTATTTCACTACTCCTATCTGCCAACGGAGAATATAGTTCTTAATTCTATCCAGTACTCTTGTTACTATATTGAATACTATACAGATAATTACTATTGCCGCAAACATCTTGTTGTAGGCTGCCCAAGCCTTTGCCCAGGTTATGTACCAGCCAAGTCCCGCCTCTACACCAAGCATCTCGGCTATCATAAGTGAAATACAGGCTGAGCTCATTCCCTGTGTCATTCCCTGTAAAATATTGGGCATGGCATGTGGGATGGCTATGTTAAATACAAGCTGTCGGTTAGAAGAGCCGAGGGTTTTGGCAACTTCGTAGTAGGATTTGTCCACATTTGATATTCCTGAGGTAGTTGCTATTGTTACAGCAAACCAGGTTCCAAGACCCACTATAAAGACTGAGCCTGCCATAAGTGAGCTTGCAAGTATCATAATAAGCGGAATCCAGGTAGCTGTAGGTATAGGGCCAAGCACCTTTACTATAGGACTTATCCAGTATCTTACCTTTTCACTATAACCACTTGCTACACCGGTTATGATGCCAAGCACAACACCACAGAAATATCCTGTAAACAAGAGTCTTAGTGTAAATAAAGTGCATACTATAAGCTGGTCCTTGTCTAAAATTGCAGCATTGATAATGTCATTTACCCAAGGTATAAATGGATATAAAAGTATTCCTGTTTTCAATGTAAGCACATCAAAAAGAGCTAAAAATAAGAAAATTGCAGATAGGAAGGGTGCCTTGAATCTTACTTTTGCAAATTTCTTTCTATTACCTTTTTTTATAAAGCAAAATTGCATGGATAAGCCTACATACGAATACAGCTATGGGAAGCGAAAGTAAAATCAGGTATCTCTCCGGATTTGCATTTGGATACTTGTCAGGTACCAATATATACTCAAGAACTGCTATAGCAAAACATACTATAGGAAAAAAAGATATGATGAAGTCAAGTATCTTTTGATGTCTGCTCTTATTATTTTCTTCAATTTCCCAAAGTTCGTCCTTTGTTAAACCGGCAGTAGTTTGTTTGTTTATTATATCTTTTTCTGACACCTCATAAGTCCCCCTTTATTTCTTTGACAGCACAATTTAATTGTACCACCACCCTGCTTATCTGGCTAATTTTTGTTTATAATTAAACGAGTCATTTATTGCTATCTCCAATAAATGACTCGTAATAATCCTTAAAGCATCTCTATAAATGCGCCTATTCTGGTATCAATCTGCCCCTTATCAGCTAGGGCATAGTCAGTTTCAAGCTTCATATAAGGAATATCATTTTCCTTCATTACCTTTGACATCGTATGTGTTTCTATATTGAAGGTATGGCAGCCGGTTAACACTATATCAATGACTCCGTCTACCTTGTACTTTTCAATCATGTTTAAGGTATCTTCATATCTTCCTGTATTTGGTGTCATTACAGAGCAATCGATTTTTAAATATCTATCGCTTATGGCTTCCATGATATTCTCTGCATTTTCATCTATTAAAAAGCTCTGGCTTCTCTCTCCCGAACAGTCATTTCGACAGACTACAACTCCTCCTAATGACTCAATTGTCATTACAACCTTTTCAATAAGACCTCCACTTGGACATCCTGTAAGAAGAATCCTCTTGGCATCAGCTGATACAGGTCTTTCGCCTTCCTCTAAGTAGGCTTTTTTTGCATCAGCTATCAGCTTTTCCATATCAGCTATATAGTCATCTACACTCATAGCAAAGGTTTCCTTCTGAATGCTTAGCATCATGTCTATCCCCTTCATCATAGGAGGCTCCGCCTTTTGCATAGCATAGAGTTCGCACATAAGTTTTCTTGCATAATTTCTCTTTTTTACCGCATTTCTTAAGGCTTCATCTGTGATAGTGATTCCAAATTTCTCCTCAAGTGCTTCTTTAAGTCTTACACATTCTTCGTACCACATCTTCTTTGCGTAAGGTACATCTTTTCCCTGTGGAAGATGAAGAATATGTACATCCTTAATCTCTCCCAAAAGCTCATACATCTTTTTCTTGCCATCGCAGGTAGTTTCCCCAATTATGATGTCTGAAAAATATGTATAAGGACATTTCTTGGTAAGTGCAAAGCCATAGGTTGACTTTATCAGTGGGCATATAGTCTTAGGCAGCACCTTCTCTGCATCAGGAATCGTCTCCTGACTTGTGCCGCAAAGCCCTATGGAAGCCATCCCTGCGGCCTCAAGGATTTCAACAGGTGTGTAAGCGCAAAGACAGCCAGCTATCTTCCCGCCCTTTTTCTTAAACTCCATAGCCTTTATAAAGCCTGCTTTACGCTTTTCTTCGTAATCCTCCCAAATTTCTTGTCCCTCTTTACATACAGTTGTATCCACAATACTACCTCCTCAATAAAGCATTTTCTAACTTAAATAGTATACAATAAATGCTGTTTAGTTAAAAGAAAGATAAAAATACAATAATTTCCAATATTTATAATTTTTCTTATATAAGTGTTACAGAATACAAAAGCGATATTCGCATATCTGCACAGTTAGATTTCACTGAAATTTTAGTGTTTTAAAATAATAAGTTCTCTTGTAAGCTTTCTTACAAGAGAACATTTTAACTTTAACACGCAAAATATATGAGTAATTGGCAACTTGATGAGTATTAGCGTAGCACTCACATTATGAATTGAATACATATTTATCTAAGCGTTCAAAGGCTTCCACTATCCTTGATTTTGGTGAAGCAAGGTTCATCCTTATGCTCCACTCTCCATTAAAGGCTTTACCGTCCTGCCAGATTACCCCTGCTTCAAATCCCATTCTAAGTAGTTCTTCGAGAGTTTTACCCTTCTCTTTGCACCATTCTTCACAGTCTATAAAGAGCATGTATGTACCCTGAGGTCTCGCAACCTTCACTCCTTTAAACTTAGTTTCTATATAGTCACAGGCAAAGTTAACATTTTCTCCTATTACCTCTCTAAGCTCATCCACCCACTCATAGCCCTCATCCTTGTAAGCTCCTATAAGTGAATGCATTGAAAGTACATTTATCGAATTGTAATGCCCAAGAGAGGGCTTCTTTCTCAATTCTATGTCTGATTCTGTCATTATAAATGATATGATAGCTGCCTGTAAGTCCTGCAAGGTTAAATGTCTTTGACGGTGCGTAAAATGCGACTGTACGGTTCTTTGCATCCTCAGATATGGTCTGGGTAGGTATGTGTTTATATCCGTTAAGTATGATATCCGACCAAATTTCATCTGAAATAACCATTACATCATGCTTCTTATAAAGCTCCATTACCTTCTCAAGCTCCCATATCTCCCAGACACGACCGGCAGGGTTGTGAGGTGAACAGAAAATGGCTGTATGAATATTATTTTCAACTATCTTTCTTTCCATATCCTCAAAGTCCATACGCCAGATGCCCTCTTCATCCTTTTGAAGGTAGCTGTGGACAATGTTATAACCGTTATTTTTCAGCACATTGGTGAAGCCTATATAGGTAGGGGCATGCACAAGTACGCTATCCCCCTGTGAGCAAAACACATGAAGAGCAGTAGCTACTCCTCCAAGAACTCCATTTTCATACCCTATATACTCTTTTTTAATGCCCTTTACGTTGTTTCTAACCTCCTGCCATCTGATTATGCTGTCATAATACTCATCCCTTATCTCAAAATAGCCAAAGGTCGGATGCTTTGCCCTCTCTATAATCGCATCCGTAATAGTGGGAAGTACCGGGAAATTCATATCCGCAACCCACATAGGTATCATATCAAAGCCTTCTCTTACCTTAACAGGATTCTCTCCTTCCAAAACATTGGAATCAGGTCTACGGCCAGCGCATCTTTTCCTTTTCTGTCAATAATCGAGACAAAATCATACTTCATAGCATTGCTACCCCCGTTTACTCTTCTTCACTACCCTCATTTTCAGCAAGCTCTTCTTCTGAAATAGTCATAATCTGGCGCTTTCTAGCCATCTCATCATTTTCAAGATACTCGTCATAGGTACTTACCTTATCGATGAGTCCGTTCGGTGTAATTTCTATAATTCTGTTTGCAATAGTCTGTATGAACTGGTGGTCCTGAGAGGTAAAGAGTACAACTCCCGGGAACTTGATGACTGCGTTATTTAATGAGGTAATGGCTTCCATATCAAGGTGGTTGGTAGGCTCATCAAGAATGAGGACATTTGTAGCCATTATCATCATCTTAGAAAGAAGAACTCTAACCCTCTCACCACCGGAGAGCACCTTAACCTGCTTTATACCGGCATCTCCGGGGAAAAGCATACGTCCTAGGAAGTTTCTTACATAGGTTGCATCTTTTTCAGGTGAAAATGGCAAAAGGAACTCAGTAATATTCTCATTTCCCTTGAAAAGCTCTGTATTGTCCTTAGGGAAATAGCCCTGAGTAGTGGTTACTCCCCACTTATAATCTCCCTCATCCGGCTCCATTTCTCCTGCAAGTATCTTAAATAAAGTGGATATAGCTTTTACATTTGGGCCTACGAAGGCTATCTTGTCTTCCCTTCCTACAACAAAGGAGATATTGTCAAGTACCTTCACGCCGTCAACTGTCTTAGATATTCCGCTAACTGTAAGTACTTCATTACCAATCTCTCTTGCAGGACGGAAATCTATATAAGGATATTTACGGCTGGATGGCTTAATGTCATCAAGCTCAATCTTCTCCAAAGCCCTCTTTCTACTTGTAGCCTGCTTAGACTTACTTGCGTTAGCAGAGAATCTCTGAATAAATTCCTGAAGTTCTTTGATTTTTTCTTCTTTCTTTTTATTTGCTTCCTTCTGCTGACGAATCATAAGCTGGCTGGACTCATACCAGAAGTCATAGTTTCCTGCGTAAAGCTGAATCTTGCCATAGTCAATGTCCGCTGTATGTGTACATACCTTATTGAGGAAATAACGGTCGTGTGAAACTACAATTACGGTATTTTCAAAGTTGATAAGGAACTCCTCAAGCCAGCCTATTGCATCCATGTCAAGGTGGTTGGTAGGCTCGTCAAGGAGGAGGATATCAGGGTTGCCAAAGAGCGCCTGAGCAAGAAGAATCTTAACCTTTTTAGACGCCTCTATCTCGCTCATCATCATATAATGATACTCTGTATCTATGCCAAGTCCGTTAAGAAGGGTAGCCGCATCAGATTCTGCCTCCCAGCCATTCATTGTAGCGAATTCTCCCTCTAGTTCACTTGCTCTTATACCGTCTTCATCTGTAAAGTCTTCTTTAGCATAGATGGCTTCTTTTTCCTTCATTATGTCGTAAAGTCTTTTATTTCCCATGATTACTGTATCAAGTACAGGATATGCGTCATACTTAAAATGATCCTGCTGCAGAAATGAAAGTCTCTGCCCCGGAGTTATAATAACCTCGCCTGTGGTAGGCTCTAACTGCCCCGATAATATCCTAAGGAAGGTAGATTTACCTGTTCCATTTGCTCCAATAAGTCCATAACAGTTGCCTTCTGTAAACTTGATATTTACATCTTCAAAAAGTGCCTTTTTACCAAGTCTCAAAGTAATGTTGCTTGCCTGAATCATTTTAATTTTCCTTTCAAAAGCTAAGTTTTTACAAAAATACTGCTTCACATATTTTGTGTGTCAAAAGATAATTAATTCTCCCTCAAGTAAGCCTCAAGCGAATTTCTATTCTTTTGACACCTGTATCATTATATCATTTATTCTACTGAATTTCGATAGTTTTGTGATTTTTCATTAGTTTAGCTAACTATAGCCAATTACAACCATTTTTTCTTCTTGAAATATAATATTCCGCTGATTGCAATAAGTATCACCACTCCTATAACAATCGGATACGCAAGTGGAGATTCCAGCTCCGGCATGTACTTAAAATTCATTCCATACCAGCCCGTAATCAGGGTTAGGGGCATAATAATGGTCGTAACCACAGTTAACACTGTCATTATACGGTTCTGCTTGACTGAAAGCTCTGACTGGTAAAGCTCTCTGACCTGTCCTGTGTATTCTCTAAGGGTAGACACTATGCCTTGAAGTCTAAGTACTCTGGCTGTGAAAAGTTCAAAAAACCTGAGATTATCAGTCAGGAAAAATTCATTTTCATTTTCTGAAAGTTCCTGTCCTAGGTCGATTAGCTGTTCATAATGCATTTTAAGCTGTAAGAGTTCTCCTCTTATTTCATTGTTTCTCTCAAGCTCCCCCGCCAGATTGCCTTCCAGTATCCTATCTTCTATGGTGCTGATTTCATCCTCATATCTCTCCAGTATGGTTAAATCTCCACTAATTATCATTTCTAGAAAAATCATAGATGAATCTCTCCAGGCTTGGAGCTCTCCACTTTTTGGTGGCCGCAATCTTTCTTACAAAAGTTTCTGTATAGCCGTTTTGGTCGATAAATACTATTCCTTTTTCATCAAGTGCAAAAGGCAAAGCTGTCGCTGTTTTCAAGCAGGTCATTTCTATCAGGTACCAGAAAGCTTCCCGTAAGAGAGTCGTAGTTTACTTCTGCCTTCGTCATAAAAAGATTCACTGTATCGAATTCCAGGTCTATACCCATATTGAATTTTTCTTTATCTCTCGCCCATTCTTCAGGACTGATTACTGCCACATAACATCCTTCTCCTTCAAATATTTCTTCCTGTTTTACTTCCTCTAAGACAGTTCTTATCTTGTAATACATTGAATTCTCCTAAAAATATATTTCACGACTTAGCTGTTTTGCTCAAAACCTGTACCAGTATATCACATTCACCCCAGCTAAGTCATGCTTAGAATAATAAATTTCAATTATTGTAACCACATCCTAGTTCTTCAGCTTAAGTATCAAAGTCTACTCAATCTCATCTACTACACTATTCTCAAATTGCCTTGTAAACAGCCCATAATAGTAACCCTTCTGTCTCATAAGATCCTTATGTCTTCCCTGCTCTATAATCTTACCATCCTTTACCACGAGGATTACATCTGCATTTACTATGGTTGAGAGCCTGTGTGCAATTACAAAAGAGGTCCTGCCTGTGATTACCTTTTCGATGGCATCCTGAATTATCTTCTCCGTAACTGTGTCAATTGAAGAGGTTGCCTCATCAAGCACCAGAATCTTCGGCTTTGCAATTATCGCCCTTGCAAATGATATGAGCTGTTTCTCGCCTGTAGAAAGCAGATCACCGCCCTCTCCTACCTCACTGTCAAGCCCCTTTTCCATCTTCTCTACTACAGCTGTAGCAGAAACTAATTCAAGGGCATCCATTATCTCTTCATCTGTAGCGTCAGGCTTGCCATACTTTAAGTTATCCCTTATCGTTCCTGAGAAAAGATGGGGTGACTGGAGTACATAACCTATGTTAGAGTGAAGCCACTGTCCTGAACGCTCCTTTGCATCCCTTCCATCTATAAGCACCTGCCCCTTTGTAGGCTCAAAGAAGCGGCAGACCAGATTTACAAGGGTCGACTTACCTGCCCCTGTCTCTCCTACTATGGCTACATTGGTTCCCTGAGGTACTTTTAGGTTGAAGTGCTCAAGTACATACTCATCTCCGTCAGGATACTTAAAAGTCACATCCTTAAACTCGATATCACCTTGAAGTTCTTCCCAGTTCTCCTTTTTAGGATTAAATATATCTCCGTATTTCTCTACAACCTCCCTGCTGTCTGCCACATCTGACTCTGTTGCCATAAGCCCAGTAAATCTCTCAATATTTACTGAAGATGCGATTAGGTCTGCAAAGGTGAGCGTAATGTTTCTAATCGGCTCTATTATCCCCTGTACATAGGACATAAATACAGAGAGGGTACCAATAAGCATAACTCCCTCGATGGTTAGCACACTTGCCTGCATAAGCACGATGGCAATTATAAGCGAGCCTACAAGAGAAACAAGAGAAGTAGAAAGTGCTGAAAAATGAGCCGCTCTTACGGATTTCCTCTTCATATTAAGAGAATCCCTGTTAAAATTCTCCTTCATTCTCTCCTCTGCAACGAGGGTCTTTATCTCCTTTGCGCCGGTTATTCCCTCATTGAAATTGCCCGTTATTGTAGAGTTTATCTCTCTCACTTCCCTGTTAAGATGGATGATATTCTTTTGGAATACAGCTACTATTATAGCTGCAACAGGCACAATGACCGCTATCAAAAGGGCAAGCTTTGCATTTAAGCTAAACATTACCGCAAAAGCACCTACTACATAGGTCGTCGACCACAATAGGTCAAAGAAATACCAGGCGGCAATCGAGCCTATTCTTGCCGTATCACTCATGACCCTTGCATGTATATAGCCTACATTGTTCTGGTTAAAGTACGAAAACGAAAGGGTTTGCAAGTGATTAAAGCTTGAATTTCTGAGGTCTCTTGCAACGCTTATTTCTATGTTTGAAGCTACATAGGCCGAAACAAAATCCATTGATATCTGTATGGCTATGGCAATCAGGTATAGGACTATGAATCTTCCAAGACCGTCTAATTGTTTCTTTCCTATGAAATTATTTATTGCAAACTGATTAAATAGAGGAAAAACTATTTCACCAAGGGTTGCAATAGCCCCCGTCACAAACATTATTATCATGTCTTTTTTATATGCCCTGAAATACGGCCAAAGCTTTGGTATGCCAAACCAGGGCAGAAATTTTATCGTCGTTTTATCCTGCATACATCCTCCTACTCTTCATAGTTAAGGGCTACAGACTGTATATCGTAGATTTTTCTGTAAATACCGGTATTCTTAATAAGCTCGTCATGATTCCTGATTCTACCAGCCTTCCCTTGTCAAGAACAAGAATATTGTCAGCCGCCATCAGGGTTGTGATTCTATGGGAAATGATGATAACTGTGCTGTCCTTTCCCTTTTCCATAAGCCCCTTTCTTATCTTGGCATCAGTTTCAGCATCTACGGCAGAAAGAGAATCATCAAATACCATGATAGGAGATTTCCCTATAAGCATACGGGCAATGGCTGTCCTTTGCTTCTGTCCCCCTGAAAGTGTAACACCTCTTTCTCCTACTGTAGTCTCAAAGCCTTCCTTGAAGCTCTCAATAGTCTCTAAGAGGCTGGCTGTACCTGATGCCTCTCTTATGTCTTCTATCTCTGCATTCTTCCCGCCAAGAGCTATATTTTCAGCCAAGGTCCTTGAGAAGAGATAAGGCTCCTGAAGTACCATTCCTACATTTTCACGAAGATAACCTACTTCAATATCCTTTATATCTACTCCTGATATAGTTATGCTTCCATTCTCCTTAGGAAGCTCATAAAGCCTGTTAAGAAGGTGCATAAGGGTAGATTTACCTGAGCCAGTACCTCCAAGTATGCCTACTGTAGTTCCACCCTTTATCCTAAATGACACATCCTTTAACAATCTCCTTACTTTCATCGTAAGCAAAGCTCACATTGTTAAATACTATGTCTCCCGTCATTTCAGGCCTCTGCTTCTTGCCCTCGTCCTTCTCAGGCTCAGAATCCATAATGTACCTTATTCTATCTGTTGCTATTTCACTGCGGCTAAGGCCTGATATCAGTCTTCCAAGCAGCCTTATAGGCCAAGCAAGCATGATATTATACGAGAAAAATGCAATATATTCACCTGCAAGCATTTCCCCCCTAACTGCGTATACTGCACCGAGCACAACCACTGTCATAATCTGAAGGTTTAGTAAAAGTGTACCTATAGACCAGAACCACGCCAGTACCCAGTCCATTCTTATCCACATCTTCCAGTAATCATGGTTCTGCTTTTCAAATCTTTCCTTTTCAAAAAGCTCCCTTCCAAAAGCCCTTACAACCCTCACTCCTGTCAGGTTTTCCTGTACTACTGCAGACAGCTTACCCTCTTCCACATCTGCCTCTTCAAAGATTTTACCCATTCTTTTATGACCGTATGCAGAATAAGCTATGTTTATTGGTATAAGGATAACTGCAATCAGAGCCAGCTTTACATTGATGGTAAACATAAAATAAAGTGAAAATGCAACCATCAAAACTACTCTGAAAACTTCCGTAAGTTGTCCTGAAACAAAGTTTTTAACTGCATCTACATCAGAGGTACAGCGCTGGATTATATCTCCTGTCTGGTTCTTGTGTGCCACGAGAATGGAAGCCTTGCGATATGTGCAAATATCTCATTTCTCATCGTTTCCACCAAAGTTTCCGCACCCTTGTTATTGTAATATCTGTATAGATAGTTACACAGAGCAGATAAAGCCCCTATTATCATAAGAAATACCGCTACCAGATAAAGGTGCTCCTTAATATAAGCAGGTCCGCCTATACTCTCTATAGCATTGGTGATAAATGCAGGCAGATTGCTTTCCTTACCGGTAATCAAGGTATCAACAGTATAGCTGATTACCCTTGGTACTATTAGCGCCAGCAGATTCATAAGGGAAATACAGACTATGGCAATTATAAAATATGCCTTACTCCCCCTTAGAAAATGCCAAACTAACTCCCTATTAGTCTTAAATTTTCTATCTTTCATACATTCTCCTGTTAACAAATTAATAACGAGCTAATAAAATTGAATTAAATATATTGTTCTACATCGGTAGTCTAAACCTCCTTTTTATAATTCAGGAATATTCTAAAGCAATGTCAAGTACCTCCACTCATAGTAAAAGCCTAGTATATCTTCAATACTAAATTCCTATCATGCTCAAAAACGTCTCTGCATCCCTATTTCCAATCAGTTCAACAGGGAAGTCAATTTCATCAAGAAAGTGCTCGGTATTCGGATACTTTCCTATCTCGAAAGAACTGTGAGCATCACTGTTTACCGCAATCTTAGTGCCATACTTAGCACAGGCAAGGGCTACCTTAAGACATCTCTCCCTCACAGTCTCACCATGTCCAAAAGAAGCATCATTTATCTCTATCATCTTATTCAAGGACTTAGCGGCTTTTACAACCTCGTCAATGTCAAATTCGAGACCTGAACGCCCAATATGTCCAAGTATTTTCACATTTTCATGCTCAAGTGCCTTGATGTAGAGCTCTGTATTCTCTACCACGGTAGAGCCAACTGCAAAATCCTTAAAATGCACACTAGCAATGAGGTAGTCAAGGCGGTTTAATATCCCCTCTTCATAGGTTAGCTTAACTCCGTTTTTATTTGGATACGGGATGTAAAGGTCGTGTCCAAATAAATTCCCCTTAAGGTCAACTATATCCACCTCTGCACCAAAAAGGAGCCTTACACCATGCCATACCTCAGGCAGTGCCTTTTTATTTATAAAAAATCCAAAGCAGGCAAAGTCTGTTGAAGGCACAAAAAAAGAGCTGAAGTGGTCGGTAATTCCAACTAACTCAAGCCCTTGTTCTTTTGCCGCCCTAAGATTCTCCTCTATGGTGGAGTAGGCGTGACCGGATGCCAGGGTATGAGTGTGGGTATCTGTTTTTATTTTAATCATGACTATGCCTCCTTAATCTTATATGTGTATAGTTACTATAGTGCGATATGAGCCCAAAATATGAGTAAGCAGCCATTGAAAAATAAGCTGATTACAAATATTATCGAGGTAAACTGCGGGCAAAACAGTTACACTGCTGTATCATAGGGTGCCAAATACTTTTGGCACCGATATCTTATTATTTTATCAGAATTTCAGTGCTTTGTAAATGAAAATGCACTTTTATTGTCAGTATGGATTAGTTTTGATAAGATGAAAATAATGGCAAATACTATAAAAAATGCCACGAGACTGCTATTTACATAGCGAATGGCTCTTCCAAATATCAGGCTTCCAAATACCATTTGTAAACAGTATAGCTCCAGAGACACCTTACCCAGAGCACTAAAAATATAGGATTTCAACTTGGCAAATATGACATCTGCACAAAGATAATCCCCATCACATAAGGGATTGCTGTCACATAGAATATATCGCTTATAGGAAAGGCCAGCTTTATCATATATCCAAAGTTATAATTCAATGCAATACCCGCAACAAGCAGCACAACTCCAACACCAGCTTTTATATTTACCCTCCATTTTCCCTCGTATCCTGCTAAAAAAAGGCCAAGTAAAATAATAGGAAGCCTGCATAAAAAAATGTTTAAGCTGTGATTATCAGTGAAGTTTTCAAGTGCAAGCATTATTCCTGACCAGATAGCAAGGCTGATTATAAGCAGTTTTAGATTATTCATCTTTCTAACAAGTTTTAGATAAAATGGCACGGCAAGATAAAATATCATAATGGCAGGAATGAACCAAATCATCGAGCCACCGCCATTTAAGATAAACTCAATTCCAAAAACTGTGAGAACCGCCTTTGTTATACTAAGTTTACCCATTATTACATAGATAATACAACAAAAAATAAATATAGGATATATATGCAGGAACTTCCTTTTTATATAACTAAAATAATTGCCTGTATCAGAATAGTAAGCCATATAACCTGTCATAAAAAAGAAGATATCAACTCCAATATAGCCTGTCATCACTATGAACCTGATTACACCGCTAACCACATCACTGCTTCTTGAAACCGGAAATAGGTGGTAGAGAATAATCAGAAGAGCCGCAATCCCCATAATAGGCTGCTTTGTTTTCTTTAGTTCCATTTAACTTCCTCTCTATTATTCCAAATTGCCGGACTTTTTCATATCTATTGTCTGAACTTCTACACCTACCAGCTTTTCAAAGTTTGATTTGATACCTTCGTACGCATCTTTGTAGGTCATAACCATAAGAACGTATTTATCTGTGTATAATACCTTCCCTACCTCTGCTCCTACGCATATCCATTTTCTAGGGTCAGCCTTAGCAGCTATGTCAAGAGCCATAGTCTTGGTATCTGCTCCATTTGCCCTTATAAGCACCAGAGAATGTGCATCAGTAGATATCTGCCCCTCTGAGCAGGCTGCCTCTATCCCATCTGTCCACTTGATAAAACTGTAAATTTCAAAATTCTCTTTATTTAGTTCAAAGATTTCATTCATAGGAACCTTGGTATCTTTACATATTTTGTCTAAGAGCTCAGTTAGTTTGACACCAGAAATATCATTTTCAGATGTACTCCCTGTATCAGAGCCATTACTTGCTGTACCTGAACTTTCGCTTCCTGTACTATCACTACTGTTTATTTTATCCGAACTATTATTTCCCGTAGATGAAGCACTTTGGGAAGCTGTTCCTTTTGATGTCTTACTGTTATTTTCTACAGAAGTAGTGTTTGCCGCAGAACTTGACTTTGAGTTATTTCCTCCACAGGCAAAGAGTGTTAGTGATAAGCCCGCACATAATAATAAAGCTAAATTTCTTCATATCAGTCTCCTCCATTGTTATTCGGTGAAATTACAAGATTTTACTACATTCTCTGATATAAGCGCATAAATTTAACTTATATAATGTAAGCCACTTATATGAGAACACATCATCTTTCGATACTTAAATCATTCTATGGTAACTAAATCAATCCAACCACAACTATAATAGCACAATTTAAAATATTCATCAAATATAAGTGTGATTTTTAGATGTTTTTTTAATAAAGTATCTTGTTTAATAACTTTTAAGTGCTTGACATTCTAATAACTTTAAAAGTATTATAGTTGGTAGGGAGGGAGGGGAAAAATGTATTCTATAAAAATTTTATAAAGATAAATTTGGTAGAGAGCCATTAAAAGATTACTTTCAAGAACTAGGTAATAAAAAGATAAGCATAGTCGGATAAATATAAATAAAAATCAGAGATTATCTTAAGGCTCTAAGTGAGTATGGTACAAGCTTAGGCGAACCTTACATCAAGCACCTAAGTGGCGAAATATGGGAGTTGCGCCCTATTCGCAATAGAATTCTGTTTTTTGCTTATGATGGCAGTCAATTTATTCTGCTATCTCACTATATTAAGAAGACTCAGAAAACTCCAATAGGTGAAATTGAAAAAGCAAAAAGTCTTATGCATGATTATATTGAAAGGAATTTTAAAAATGAAAAGAAATAAAGAGTGTCTTGATGCCATAGAAAAGGCAAAAAAAAATATTGACGATATTAAAGCTCGTAAAACAGATGCCATTGGATGTGATTCATTGGAATTTATAGATACTTTTTTGACTCCCGACGAAATAGCTGAAAGCGATTTAAGAGTGGCGCTTATCGGAGAGTTGATAAAAGCTAGGACTGAACAAGGGATAAGTCAGAAGAAGCTTGAGGAGTTAAGCGGAGTTAAGCAGCCTATTATAGCTAGGATGGAAAAGGGTACAACTAATCCGCAGATAAACACTTTATTAAAGGTTCTTGCCCCTCTAGGTAAGACTCTGGCTATTGTTCCACTAAAGCAAGTCTAGATAGATAATTTCATACAGATTATTAACAATTACGATAGTATCCTACTTGGCAGAGTTCACCGCCTGGAACGTGCCTCATAAGTGATGTCTACATATTTTAAACATAAAAAAGTGTGTGCTCGCACACACTTCGCGCGCAAGCGGTGCCGTAAGGCAAATTTCTCTGCCGCGAGCTGTGCATCCCTCGGAGAGATTTTTATTTGACAGGTAATTTCTGAGAAATCTCCTGTCAAATAAAAAAGGACACCCTTAGGTGTCCTTTTTATATATATCTTCAAAACTGCAACCGAATCAACATCTTTCCTTTTTCTTTGGTCAAGCCTTCGACCTATTAGTATCAGAAGGCACACGGATTACTCCGCTTACACCACTGACCTATCAACCTCATACTCTCTAAGGGGTCTTATTAGCCTACGCTATGGGATATCTTATCTTGGAGGGGGCTTCACGCTTAGATGCCTTCAGCGTTTATCCCTGCCAAACTTGGCTTCCCAGCCGTGCAGCTGGCACTGCAACTGGTCTACCAGCGGTTCGTCCATCCCGGTCCTCTCGTACTAAGGACGGCTCTCCTCAAATATCCTACGCCTGCGCCAGATAGGGACCGAACTGTCTCACGACGTTCTGAACCCAGCTCGCGTACCGCTTTAATGGGCGAACAGCCCAACCCTTGGGACCTACTACAGCCCCAGGATGCGATGAGCCGACATCGAGGTGCCAAACCACTCCGTCGATGTGAACTCTTGGGAGTGATAAGCCTGTTATCCCCAGGGTAGCTTTTATCCGTTGAGCGATGGCATTCCCACTTACATACCACCGGATCACTAAGTCCTACTTTCGTACCTGCTCCACCCGTCGGTGTCGCAGTCAAGCTCCCTTCTGCCTTTACACTCTGCGAATGGTTTCCAACCATTCTGAGGGAACCTTTGAGCGCCTCCGATACACTTTCGGAGGCGACCGCCCCAGTCAAACTCCCCTCCTGGCATTGTCCCCTGCCCGGATAACGGGCAAAGGTTAGAAACCAGATACACGAAGGGTGGTATCCCAACATTGACTCCGCAGAAACTGGCGTCCCTGCTTCTTTGTCTCCCACCTATCCTGTACATCATATATCTAATCCCAGTACCAAGATGGAGTAAAGCTCCATGGGGTCTTTCCGTCTTGGCGCAGGTAACCAGCATCTTCACTGGTACTTCAATTTCACCGGGTGCATTGTTGAGACAGCGCTCAAATCATTACGCCTTTCGTGCGGGTCGGAACTTACCCGACAAGGAATTTCGCTACCTTAGGACCGTTATAGTTACGGCCGCCGTTTACTGGGGCTTAAGTTCGTACCTTCGGATTACTCCTAAGCACTCCCCGTAACCTTCCAGCACCGGGCAGGCGTCAGCCCATATACATCACCTTACGGTTTCGCATAGACCTGTGTTTTTGCTAAACAGTTGCTTGAGCCTATTCTCTGCGGCCTGTATCTCTACAGGCACCCCTTATCGCGAACTTACGGGGCCATTTTGCCGAGTTCCTTAACAATGCTTCTCCCGCCGGCCTTGGGATACTCTCCCCATCCACCTGTGTCGGTTTACGGTACGGGCTCTGACTACACAATAGCGGCTTTTCTCGACGGCTCTCCCAGGAGCTTCCCTACTTATATTTCGGTCCGCATCACACAGTTCACTTACCCGGACGGATTTGCCTGCCCGGCATAAACCATGCTTGCACCTGAATCCTTTACAGGCACTCCCTGAATCTCCGTGTCCCCACATTTCTGATAGCCAGAGGTACTGGAATATCAACCAGTTGTCCATCGCCTACGCTTCTCAGCCTGAGCTTAGGTCCCGACTTCCCCAGGGAAGATCAGCTTTACCCTGGAAACCTTGGATATACGGCCTGAAGGATTCTCACCTTCATCTCGCTACTCATTCCGGCATTCTCTCTTGATAACTCTCCACGACTCCTTACGGTACCGCTTCTTCGTGTTATCAATGCTCCCCTACCAACATACCTTACGGTATATTCCATTGCTTCGGTGTTATGTTTCAGCCCCGGACATTTTCGGCGCAGGACCTCTCGACTAGTGAGCTATTACGCACTCTTTGAATGAATGGCTGCTTCTGAGCCAACATCCTAGTTGTCTTCGAAACCCCACATCCTTTACCACTTAACATACACTTTGGGACCTTAGCAGATGGTCTGGGCTGTTTCCCTTTTGACTGTCCGACTTATCTCATACAGTCTGACTCCCGGTAAACATCTATATGGCATTCGGAGTTTGATACGCATTGGTAGACTTTGACGCCCCCGCAGCGATTCAGTGCTCTACCTCCATTAGACTATACCGAGGCTAGCCCTAAAGCTATTTCGGGGAGAACCAGCTATCTCCGAGTTCGATTGGAATTTCTCCGCTACCCACAGCTCATCACCGCCTTTTTTTCAACAGACGTGTGTTCGGACCTCCATCCACTTTTACGCAGACTTCATCCTGGGCTATGGGTAGGTCACCCGGTTTCGGGTCTGCCGTTACTGACTTACCGCCCTATTAAGACTTGGTTTCCCTTCGGCTCCGTACCTTAAGTACTTAACCTGCCAGCAACGGCAACTCGCCGGACCGTTCTACAAAAAGTACACGGTCGAGCGTTAGTCGCTCTTCCGCAGCTTGTAGACACAGGGTTTCAGGTTCTCTTTCACTCCCCTCCCGGGGTTCTTTTCACCTTTCCCTCACGGTACTATACTCTATCGGTCACCAGGTAGTATTTTCGCCTTGGGGGTGGTCCCCCCTGCTTCCTACGGGGTTTCTCGTGTCCCGTAGTACTCTGGATACCACTGAATCACAGTCTGTTTCGCATACGAGGCTTTCACTCTCTATGGCCGGCTTTCCCAAAACCGTTCTGCTACCTACTGCTTCTTCGTATGTGGTCCTCAACCCCAAGGATAAATCCTTGGTTTGGGCTTCGTCCCCTTTCGCTCGCCACTACTTAGGGATTCGATGTTTCTTCCTCTTCCTCCGGCTACTTAGATGTTTCAGTTCGCCGGGTTCCCTCCGTATGACTATGGATTCATCATACGGTGACAGAAGTTCTTTCTGCCGGGTTTCCCCATTCGGATACCTGCGGATCAATGGATATTTGCTCCTCCCCGCAGCTTTTCGCAGCTTATCACGTCCTTCTTCGGCTCCTGGTGCCAAGGCATCCGCCCTGCGCCCTTGTAATCTTGACCATTATTGAATTGGGAATGCCACAAGGCGTAAGGCACTGTGCAAGCTTGCTTGCTTACGGTGCCTGATGCCTTGTGGGGTGCGTTTCCATGAAACGCGCATCACGAGCGTGAAATGCGAAGCATTTCTGCGAGTGACCCAATTCAATGTAACTTTTTGATAACTTATATTGGTTCTCTTTAATTTAACACTGACTAGCGTATCAGTATTAAATCTTTTTAATAAATACATTGTTTTATTGTTCTCTCTATTAACATTTGTCTTCGACTCTTGTTTGTCAAGAAAACAATTTCTCGATGTTGTTTCATATCTAGCTGTATATCTCCTAATGATTAAATCATCAAAAGCTATACTTGCATAAATATTTGTTCGGTATGCAGTTTTCAAGGTACATTTGACTGACTTTTCAATCAGTCATTTGATACAACCAATTGGGATTGATTACATCAAATCACTAATCGAAGGCTTTAGTCCTTTTTAAGCTATTCTGCTATTCCAAGCTTTAATTCTTTTAAGTTACTTCCGCGCGAGCTTCGCTCTTACTCGAAGAGTGTAGCGTTTATTAGAGGAAGTTCTTTCGCGCTTCGCTTGAAAGAACGACTTAAATTCTAAATTCATACTTCGCCTTCGGCTCGTATTCATTAAGAATTTAAAGTCTGGCAGCCACCTACTCTCCCACACCGTCTCCAGTGCAGTACCATCGGCCGCCCAGGCCTTAACCTTCGTGTTCGGGATGAGAACGGGTGTGACCCCTGGACGCATCGCCACCAGACGTATCTTGGTACTTCATCTCGCAACTTTCGATCCAAACTAGCTCGAACTCACTTCGTTCGTCCTCGCTAGAGTTTGGCTCGAGCTTGTATCTTCGCTCTCGAAAATGTCTGAAAGCAAGCTTTCACATTTTCTCTCGCTCAGCTACAAAGTTGCTCGCTTGATACCTAAACAGTGAAACAATCTCTACTTCTTCTTCCTTAGAAAGGAGGTGATCCAGCCGCACCTTCCGATACGGCTACCTTGTTACGACTTCACCCCAGTCACCAGACCTGCCTTCGGCAGCTCCTCCCTTGCGGTTAGGCCACTGACTTCGGGCATTTCCGACTCCCATGGTGTGACGGGCGGTGTGTACAAGACCCGGGAACGTATTCACCGCGACATTCTGATTCGCGATTACTAGCGATTCCAGCTTCATGTAGTCGAGTTGCAGACTACAATCCGAACTGAGGCAGCCTTTCTGGGATTTGCTCCGGCTCACGCCTTCGCTTCCCTCTGTAACTGCCATTGTAGCACGTGTGTAGCCCCGGTCATAAGGGGCATGATGATTTGACGTCATCCCCGCCTTCCTCCGAGTTATCCTCGGCAGTCTTTCTAGAGTGCCCGGCCTAACCGCTGGCTACTAAAAAAATAGGGGTTGCGCTCGTTGCGGGACTTAACCCAACATCTCACGACACGAGCTGACGACAACCATGCACCACCTGTCTCTCCTGTCCCGAAGGACTACAGACATTACTCCGTATTCAGGAGGATCTCAAGACCGGGTAAGGTTCTTCGCGTTGCGTCGAATTAAACCACATGCTCCACCGCTTGTGCGGGTCCCCGTCAATTCCTTTGAGTTTCATTCTTGCGAACGTACTCCCCAGGTGGAATACTTAATGCGTTTGCGACGGCACCGAAAAGCTTATGCCTCCCAGCACCTAGTATTCATCGTTTACAGCGTGGACTACCAGGGTATCTAATCCTGTTTGCTACCCACGCTTTCGAGCCTCAGCGTCAGTTTTGGTCCAGCAGGCCGCCTTCGCCACCGGTGTTCTTCCTAATATCTAAGCATTTCACCGCTACACTAGGAATTCCGCCTGCCTCTCCCATACTCAAGTTTAACAGTTTTGGGAGCAGTCAGGGGGTTGAGCCCCCTGCTTCCACTCTCAACTTGCCAAACCGCCTGCGCTCCCTTTACACCCAGTAAATCCGGATAACGCTTGCCCCCTACGTATTACCGCGGCTGCTGGCACGTAGTTAGCCGGGGCTTCTTAGTCAGGTACCGTCATCATCTTCCCTGCTGATAGAGCTTTACATACCGAAATACTTCTTCACTCACGCGGCGTCGCTGCATCAGAGTTTCCTCCATTGTGCAATATCCCCACTGCTGCCTCCCGTAGGAGTTTGGGCCGTGTCTCAGTCCCAATGTGGCCGTCCGACCTCTCAGTCCGGCTACCGATCGTTGCTTTGGTAGGCTTTTACCCTGCCAACTGGCTAATCGGACGCGGGCCCATCCTATACCTGATTGCTCATTTCCCGACAAAACCATGCGGTTTCGCCGACTTATGCGGTCTTACCAGCCGTTTCCAGCTGCTATCCCCCTGTATAGGGCAGGTTGCCCACGCGTTACTCACCCGTCCGCCACTAAGAATTACAGTCTTCCATCCGAAAACTTCCGTCCGTAATCTCCGTTCGACTTGCATGTGTTAGGCACGCCGCCAGCGTTCATCCTGAGCCAGGATCAAACTCTCATAAAAAGTGTTTGCCTTCGTCAGAACAAGCTGACATTTATCATCTCTTGCTTATTCCGTTATCGACCGGCTAAAGTCGATAATTTTTACTGTTATTAAAGGATGTTCTTTCTCGCTTCGCTTCGAAAGAACGACTTAAATTCTAAATTCATACTTCGTCTTCGACTTGTATTCATTAAGAATTTAATGTCCTGCGTTCGTTTGAATTTTCAAGATTGTCTCACTATTTAGTTATCAAGGTTCTTTGCCTTAGAAACCGCTTATTTACTATATTTCTACAGTTTTTAACAAGTGGTCTTCTGTGGGGCAACGGATATTATGATACCACAAAGCTGACATATTTGTCAACAACTATTTTAAAGTTTTTCGAAATAGCTTTAATATAGTAGTTTTTCAACTTAAATGCAACATGGTGTTGCACCTACTTTGACAGATACCCCTGTTGCATTTACATTGAAGAATATCATTCGCTCAGTTCCAATATAATACAAAGAGCCATTCTAATTGATAAATGAAGGAAATATAAGGCTATTTTTAAGTTTTATTTATAGTTATATTAGCTAAATTATGATGAATTTCACTTACGTAATTCTAGTCAAGGCTGGGCTGAAAGCCCATTCACTTTAGCCTTGACAGATTTCGTATAAGTGAAATATAATCTATTAGCCCAAATATAAGATTTATTAAGTAGATATTGGTAATATTTTTTTCAAAGTAAACGCAACACTAAAAAGCGTTGCATTTAACCTGAAAGATACGCTTTCAGGCCTGTTTTCTATACCCTCAGTAAAACAATAAAATCAGACCAAATCCGATTAAATTCAGTCTGATTTTATTGATATAATTTTATCATTTTATCTAGGAAAAGTGTTGCATTTGCTATTTTTACAAAGTGTTGCACTTACCTTGGAAATCTAGCATAGCTTTAATATTTTTTTAACAATATAATATAACACTGATTTTATGCCTATTTAAGATCCATTAGATTAAACTTTTAAGAGGGATTCTAACACATTATCAGAATCCCTCTTGTATTATCTTTTTTCTTCACTTACATATTGCTGAATAGCATCACAGACATACTGTGCTGTTCCATCTCCAAACTGATCGATGTTTTTCTTGAATTCAGAATTTTTAGCGTAGCCATAGCCAATACCCGAAAATGCTTCAAGCGAACAGTCAAATGACCACTTACAAAGATGCTCATGTAATCTCTTGGCTAACTCTACATTTTCTTTTGCTGTAGCCTCAATTCCGTTTGAGTTATTTTCTGCAAAAGCAAAGAATATATTATTGAAGCCGTCAACAACCTCTTTTTCGTTATCTTTTTGTCTCTTTACGGATTCTTCTATAACTTGTTTGCCATACTTATCCATTGCCTCTTTTTTGTACTTTTCATTATCCTGATATGTAAATCCCTTAAATTTTTCTTCCATAGACATAATAGTTCTCCCTTCTTTTGCTCTGATTGTTTTTTCCAAAGTGTCTATAAGTGTCAGAAGTTTTTCTTTTTCATTCTTCATTAAAATAAGCTGATTTTTTAGATGAGGTAGGCATTCATTCTCTCCTGTCACTAGCAATTCTTTAATTTTTTTAAGCGGAAAGTTTAGATATTTGTAAAACAATATTGTTTGTAAAGTCTGCAAGTCTTCCTCACTATAATATCTGTAACCATTCTCATGCTTTTTAGGCGATAATAATCCAATCTCATCATAGTGATGTAAAGTGCGCACCGATACACCACTGATTTCACTTACTTTTTTAATTAAATACATTTCTGTTTCCTCCTGACAAATCAGAGTATATACTATTACGTTACGTTATAGTCAATAACTTTTTTGAAAAATTAAGAAACGATTAGTCTCTTAATTACTTATCGTTTCTTAATTCAACCAATATCTAATTTATTTTTGAAATTAATAAGTCCGGATTTATCCATTTTCTATTTTAGGAATAGCATCTAAGTAGTTTTGCGGAATAATACCACTATAAGCATCTCCAACTATCTTCATATATCTTGCTTATTTTATTTTTATCATCAGATGAAGTAATGTGTCTTATTTCCATAAATTCCCCTACTTTAAAAATTTGAAATCGTATGAATAAGTGACGCCTTCGCCGATAAATGTTCGTACTCTCTCGAAAGAGTTCGAGGCAATTATTATTTTTAATCCAAATCACGAATCGCTTTGCGCACCTGCAGTACATAGCCCGGTGATACTGACAATTCGTCTACTCCCATTTTCACAAACTGTTCGGTAAGCTCAGTATCTGCTCCAAGTTCTCCACAAATACCAACCCAAATGCCTGCCTTATGTGCATTTTCACATACCATTTGTATAAGATGAAAGATGGCAGGATGATGAGGATCGTAGAATCTATCCAGTTTTTCATTCTGGCGGTCAATCGCCAAGGTGTACTGAGTCAAATCATTTGTACCTATACTAAAAAAATTCACCTCTTTTGCAAGCTCCTCTGACATAATGGCCGCCGCAGGTGTTTCAATCATTATTCCTTCTTCAACTTCGCCTATTCTAACCCCATCAGCTATTAATTCTTTCCTTACTGACTTTGATATTTCTTTGATTTCCTTTACTTCCTTTAAGGATATTATCATCGGATACATAATCGAAAGGTTGCCAAATGCGCTCGCTCTATACAAGGCACGAAGCTGTGTCCTAAAGATTTCAGGTCTTGTAAGACATATTCTGATTGCACGGTATCCAAGGGCGGGATTTTCTTCTTTATCCAGATTGAAGTAACCTACCTGCTTATCTGCACCTATGTCAAGGGTACGGATAATAACCTTTTTACTTCCCATTGTTTCCAGAACTTTTTTATATGCTTCAAACTGCTGCTCCTCTGTAGGGAATGTATCGCTTTCCAAATATAAGAATTCAGAGCGAAACAGCCCTATGCCACCCGCATCGTTTTCCAAAACCTTTGCAAGATCTCTAGGATTCCCAATATTAGCATATAAGTTAATCTGTTTCCCGATTTTTGTTATATTTTTCTTTTTCCCTTTAATTGCTGGAGAAGCTGTTTTTTATCATCTTCTTCAGCTTTTTTCTTCTGATACGACTCGTATACAGACATCTCAGGCTCAACTATTAGCTTTCCTTCAAATCCATCAACTATTCCCATCTGTCCATCATATTTTTTAGAAATATCTGCCTGAACAAGCGCGGGAATACCCATAGTTCTCGCCAAAATTGCGGTATGTGAGTTGGCATACGATGCTCTTTGTAACAAAAAGCAAGAAGCTTTTGACTTGTCTAACTGTACAGTTTCTGAAGGGGTTAGGTCATCTGCCATAAGGATAACAGGCTCAGATAGATATCGTCTCTTCTTCCTTATCATTTAGAATTCGGATTAATCTCCTCGAAATGTCCTTTACATCGGCACTTCTGCCCTAAAAATATTCGTCCTCCATGCTTGCAAACATGTTGGCAAAATTATCACCCGTAGCTGCTATTGCATATTCAGCATTTACAGACTGAGTTCTTATAATGTTCTTAACAGAATCCTCATAGTCTTCGTCCTCAAGCATCATAGATGCACATTGAAAAATCTGCATTTTCTTCACCAACTTTTTGCAACTGCTTTTTCATAGAGCTTGCAAGCTGGTCTCATGGCCTTTTCTCTTGCAGCTTCGTATCTATGATTTCTCCTCTGTATCTTCAGTCGTTACACGAACAACAACATTTTTCTTCCTTATCAAAATATTTGATGCGTCCAATTGCTATTCCTCTAAATACGCTCTTTGCACTGATTTCAACCATATTTCCTTAATCTACCTTTCCAAAGATAATTTTTATATTCATTAAATCTACAGTCTATCACTGTCTCACTATATGCTATATGTGTCAATGGTGTCTGACACCCATCGATACAGGATTGTTACGGCTTCGCTTTTGACACCCACATCATTATATCATAATATATTAAATGAATAAAGAATTAAGGAGTGAATTTATACCAAATGAATGGTTACTCAGGACTTTGACAGTTGTATATAAAACACCTCTCAGGCATTGTAAAAGCCTGATTTTTATGTCAAATTTTTGTTTTTATATATGGTATTTTTGTTATTGTGTGATATAATAAGAGTATAGGAGGTGTGACTATGAATCTGCATACATCAAAATCTAAAAATTCTGAATCATTTTATATTGCTAAGTCCTTTGCCAAGTCAAACGGAAGCACATCATCTAAGATTATCCGTAAGCTTGGTACTTTGGAACAACTCCTTGTTGAACATGGTCCAACAAGAGATGATGTAGTTGCCTGGGCTAACAATGAGATTAAGTTAGAAACTGAACGATACAAAAAAGAAAAAGAAGCCCGGACAGTATTGATTCCTTTCCATGCCGACAGACAGCTGGGCTACGACGGACAGGTATTTTACAGGGGTGGATATCTCTTTATACAGTCTTTGTATTATAAGCTCAGGCTTAATAAAGTCTGCCGTAAATTAAAGTTAAAAGTATAAGTTTTACTATGATATAAACAAGATTCTTGCAGACCTGATTTATGCCAGAGTTTTTGGAGCCTGCAGTAAACGCTCCTCTTTTTAAGACTGCATCTGATTTTTAGAAAAACCAACCTATGAACTTTGATATGTCTACAGGGGCTCTTGATGTCTTAGGGCTCTGAGTGTGACATGATTCAAGTTGAGGGTTTATAAAAATAGCCATTTTTAGGAACTAGGAATGATAAGGTTCTTTATTACGACTGCTCTAACTATTACTTTGAAATAGAGCAGGAAGATGGTGATAAAAAGTATGGCAAGAGTAAGGAGCACCGCCCTAACCCTATTATGCAGATGGGGCTTTTTATGGACGGAGACGGTATTCCACTTGCATTCTCTCTTTTTCCGGGAAATGCTAACGAGCAGACTTCCTTAAAGCCTCTGGAACAAAAAGTCCTTAGGGATTTTGGCTGTAATAAGTTCATATATTGCAGCGATGCAGGGCTGGGTTCGGAGAAAATCAGGTTTTACAATCACACCGCTGAACGCTCCTTTATTGTCACACAGTCAATCAAAAAACTAAAGAAAGAAGAGAAAGAATGGGCTCTTAATCCACACGGTTTTAGACGTATGTCAGATAATAAGCCTGTAGACATAACAAAGCTTGATCCGGACGATAAAGGGCTTTATTACAAGGAGGAGCCTTATATTACAAAGCGGATTGACCAGAGGCTTATTGTCACTTATTCACCTAAATATGCGGCTTATCAAAAACTATACGATGAAAGGCAGATAGACCGTGCACAAAAGATGATTGATTCCGGCTCCACAAAAAAGAACCGCAAAAATCCTAATGACCCAGCACGTTTTATTGGTATGGAGGCTGCGACAAAAGATGGTGAAATTGCTAATATCCATCACTATCTAGATGAAAGCAGAATTAACGAAGAGACTATGTATGACGGGCTATATGCAGTGTGTACAGACCTATTGGATGATGATGTGGAAAACATTTTCAAATGTAAGTGAGGGAAGGTGGAGATTGAAGAATGCTTTCGCATTATGAAAACAGACTTTGCTGCAAGGCCTGTGTACCTTCAAGATGAAAAATAGAATACGCGCACACTTTTTAATCTGTTTCTTATCATTAACACTTTATAGATATCTTGAGAAAAAGCTGGAGTATAAGTATACTTGCGAAGAAATATTGAGAACACTGAAATCAATGAATTTTGCTGATTTACAGGAACAGGGGACTTTTTATGCCGTTATATAAAAAGAGATAAAATAACAGATGATTTACACGAAATAAGTGGATTCAGAACAGACTATCAGTTCATAACAAAAAGTACAATGAAAAACAATTCAGAAGCTTAGCAAAGAGCAGAAATAAAAATACTAAAGATCAGATTAAAATACAAAAACGTTGTAAACTCCACTATAGATAAGGGTTTTGCAAACGTTTTTGTTTATAAAAGTGTCAAAGATGGGATTATATCATAATATATTAAATGAATAAAGAATTAAGGAGTGAATTTATACCAAATGAATGGTTACTTAATTAAGGGGTTGATTTTTGCTTTTAACATAGTGTTTTTAATATGTAATAGTTATACTAAGAGAAAACTCATTTCAATCGAGTTTTTGAATATTTCACTTTAGTATTAAAATTGAATTATACTGGAGGTAAAATTATGATTTGGTCGTTGTTGGTTGGTGCACTTATTGGTTGGCTTGGAAGTCTTATTACAAATAAAGACCGCTCAATGGGTTGGATAAAAAATATTTTAGCCGGTCTTATTGGCTCTGCCGTAGGTCAGGCACTTTTAGGAAGTTGGGGACCTCACCTTTTAGCAGGAATGGCAATCATCCCATCTGTCTTTGGTGCAGTAGTTGTGATTGCAGTGGTTTCATTTTTCTTTGGAAGAAGAAATTAGTGAATTCTATAACTTCCTGCCTCTTTTTAATTAAACCCTATTGTATTTTATGCAATTTTATTGTATCATATTTACATTGAGATAATTAGCCTAAGTTAATTATGTATCCAAATAATTAAACTTAGCTTGACTTAAATCACCGTTTTTTCCAGAAGGAGGCGAATATGCGTATACGTAAAATACTATGGATCATACTTATTTTCCTAATCGCAGCATTATGTATCAAGGATTAACTCTCAAATAATGGCAGGATTTTGCAGGCGGAGAGACTGGAAGATGATATGAAAATGCAGAGAAAGGAAGGGATAAGATGAAAAACTATGACGAGACAAAGGTAAAAACAATCCACCTTGCGGGTGGCTGTTTTTGGGGGCTCGAAGCCCATATGCTGAAATTAAAATGGTGTTGAAGATGCTGTAGTGGTTATGCAAATGGAAAGACAGAAACCCATCTTACTATGACCTTAAAACAAGCTGGTCATATGAGACCGTAAAAGTGATTTACAATCCTGACATTATAAGCCTTGAGGGATATACTGGCTCATTACTTAAGAGTGTAAATCCTGTCAGCGTAAATAAGCAGGGAAATGATGTTGGGACACAGTATAGAAACCGGGATTTATTATACTGATGAAGCAGATAAAACCATTATAGAGAATATACTGGCAAAAGAGCAGACTAAAGCACGATAAGCCTATAGCCATAGAAGTAGAACCTCTCAAGCAGTTTTATGATGCGGAAGAGTATCATCAGGACTATCTCGAGAAGAATCCGGGAGGATGCTCGTCACATAGACCTCTGCTTGCAGATAAGCTGCTTGATAAGGACAAGGAGCCTATGATAGATTCTTCAAGATACATCAAACCGTCAGATGAAGAATTGAAGAAAAGTCTTACTGACATTCAATATGATGTGACACAGAATAGTGCCACTGAAAGGGCATTTTCATGATGAATACCACGATAGTTTTAAGCGTGGCATCTAGTGTAGACATAACCACCAAAGAGCCCTCTTCTCTCTCTGCACCGACAAGTCTCGAATCAGGCTGTGGCTGGCCAAGTTTTTCAAAGCCCATATCTAAGGATGTAGTTAAACACTTGAGGACAACAGTCATTTTATGCATAGAACAGAAGTTAGAGTGGAGCGGTGATGCTCATCTGGGATGACGTATTCAACGATGGTCCTATGGAACTGGCGGACAGAGATACTGCAGTAAACGAGTGCTTTTCCTTGAGTTCATTCCTTATGAGGAGATGGACGAGAAAGGCTATGGTTATTTGAAATATCTGGTGAAGTAATTCTCTAACTGCAAGTTGACAAGAAAATTTCCATTTGCTCACCACTGCCCTAAATTATACATTAGTAATAGTAACGGGTAGCAGTTGAACCTGCTGTCTGTTTATTTATCTAATTTACGTCAGACATTCAAAGTCCAGATAGCAATCAATTCTAATTTGTACTGATTACTAGTATTTCTTTTAATCTAAATGAAATACCGTGTTTCAAATTCAGTAAATCGGACTTCGTCTCGTTCGTTTCATTATATCAGCCATATAATGCCACCATTTACGATTGATAGAAGTGTCCGCACTCTTCTTCCACTCTTTCTTCTTCATCCTCAATCTCTATATATCCAAACAAGGTTAAAGTTTCATTATCAAGAACATGGTGTAATTCTTCCTCCATATTCGTGTATCATTTCCTTCATTTCATCCCATAGCTTGCTATGGCGGTCTTCATACATCCTTTTTCCATCCCCGGATATAGTTTCATCTTTAAATCCCTTTATACATGATAAACCTCCCACCACAACATTTAGTTTTATTTTACCTCACTCAAGCAAATTAGCATTACTGTAACTATGCATCATATGTTTTATAACAGTGAGTTACCTTCATCTAAATGATAGTATTGTATTATATTTATCTCTGATATGTCTCATCTTAGTTAGTGTAAAAGTGTGTGCTCGCACACATCGCGCGCGAGCGGTGCCGTAAGGCAAATTTCTCTGCCGCGAGCTGTGCATCCCTCGAGATATTATGTGGCAGGTACTCGGAGAAATTTCCCTGCACATAGAATATAACCCCACTCCTCATACCTCTTAGGCAGAGTTGGTGGGGTATTTTCTATATAGCAGTTCTTTATGGCTATATTACTCGTTCTTTCTTTTTACGGCTTGCAACTACAAAACCTGCCAAAGAAGCAAGCCTGCTCCAGCCTCGTAGTACAGGGCGGTGTTTGAACCACCTGTCCTGGAAGCCTCTGCTTATTATCTCCTGAGGAGTCTTATCATCTATAACTTTGATTCCATCATCCTTGTTAGGCTTGTCGGCTGGCTTTACAGGAGTCTTCTTGCCATTATTATCCGTTTTACCCTCAGGAGTCTTATCCTTATCAATATCTACTGTTTTCTCAAGATCATTTGGCTTGCCCGGATCCTCAGACTTGGTGGATTGACGGGTGTGGTCGGATTCTCCGGACTTGTGGTCACCGGCGCTGTAGGACTTCTCCGGACTTGGTGGATTGACAGGTGTTACCGATTAACAGGAACCGGTGGTGGCTACAGGGCTAGTGATTGACAGGTGTATCTTCACCAGGCTTTTTATTTACGATAGTCAGTACATTCTGCTCTATCTTAGCAATGCCCGCATAGTCTCCAACTAACTGAGCCTTAAAGCCTGACTCAAGCTTAGTTACCTTTAGGTTGAGTGCAATCTTACCATCTGCATATCCTGTAGGTACTACTTCTTCAGTTAAGATATAATTGCCTGTTGTGAGCTTTTCAAATCTTATAGCACCATCTGAATCAGTGGTCTTAATACCCATATCATTTTCAGTCATACCTGCACCAGCAAGTCTCTTAAGTCTGAAACCTGCTCCTGATAGCTTCTCTCCGCTTGTATTTGTCTTTATACCTTTCATGGCATCTTTATCATTGATTGTACCTCGATGCAATAGCTCTCAACCTTGTGGGTTACAACCCTGTCTCACCTTTTCTCACAGCATTTTCAATGAGTGCAGCTCATTTTCAATTGCATCACCTACTCTGGTTTTATCTGTGTAATCTGTAATATAAGAAATCTTGTAAGAGGTATCATTGTCAGGAATATTGATGATGAGCTTTATCAGCTGATGTGTCATATGTAAATATCTTGTCAAGTCCATCTGTAATCTCGATGGCATCAACAAATTGCCATTGTCATCAAATCTTCCTTCCAAATCTTGTAATTATCTCCATCAAATACAAGCTTGTCGCTACCCTGTTCTTTTCTTAATACTATGTTGCCTCTTGCTTATCTTCTATCTGTATCTTTGTTTCATTGTTATCAGCGTAGGTCTTGTAAGGCTCTGTAAGAGAGATTCCACTTGATGCATCCGTTTTCCTTTTACACTGCCATCATATTCCTAGTACTGTTTCATCAACATCAGCTTTACAACACGGTAAAGTCTGTCCTAAAGTTCTCAATACCCATTTCTACGGTATTACCTGTTGTACTTAATTTGTTGGAAGAATGGGCTATCTGTGGTCTTATCTCACCATCCTCAGCCTTTACAAAGATAACATAAGGACTGCTTAAATTGCTAAAATGTAAACTTAGCAGAAGTCTTAGCATCTGCACTGCCGTTAAATTCTGCAGTGATGTTATTTGCCGTAAGCTGAATATCTGTAAGATATGCTCCGGGCGGCCTTTACAGTCCCGTCAAATCTGGTAATGTCTGTAGCAGGACTTCCTTGTAGATAAGGAAATACTTGTTGTTTGCAGGGTTTACTCTTATCTTCACAATAGGGAGCAAACTTAAAGCTTCCGCCTCAAGATTATCATTTACAAAGAACTTGCCAAGCTCTCCCTCGTGCATCCTTTATATCTTCAGCATTTACGCTAATTCTATATACTACTGACTTTGTTTCTTTATCATATGCTGTTTTCTGATTGTCTTTGCATTGCTGTGTCATCATCAAATACATCACTGTTTACAGCCTCAGCACTTAAGTTTTGACAGGAAGCTCTTAGCTGCTGTCCTTGAAAGCAGGTGCTTTTCAAGCATTTTAGCATTGTACCTGTATCCTGTGATGTTTTTCCTCAACAGGCTGGTTATTCTCAGTGAGCATTACCGAATTAAATGCACCCTTCAGTACATACCACCATGCTCATTGTTTAGCAGTACATATCTATCCATTATTCTTGACTGAACTTAGCCTCGTTATCCGCTCCGGCAACAAGCTTAAGCTCAAGAATATGTCCTACAAGTTTACTGTCTTAAGCACTTCTATATACATTTCTGTAAGTCCTGTTGAAGATGAAATCAGAGGCCTGGCTCTAAGTTTAAGAGCTTCTGATGTCTGTTTCGTTAGATAAAAATCTTAGAGAAGTCTCACTCCGCTTGCAAGTGGTTACGGAATTGTCCCTGCGTTTTCTAATAGAAAACCATTTGTAGGTGTCACTCTTTCTGCCTACTTACCTAGTATCAAAAATAAATGTATCATATACATAGTAAGAATCTGAGCCTCGAAGCTTGCTCATCGAACTTTACAGTCCAGATAGGCTCGTAGCCAACCTTTTTGTTTTCATCCTGTGGCTTGTCCCTGTACTCTGACTTAGCCGGGTCTAGCACCTTATAATCTGCTTCCTTTCTTATTTCCCTTTGTCAACCTGTTTGAGTTGGTGTAGAGGTCTTCGTGAAGCTTCACCTTATGTACATGCTCGTTATTCCAGTATACATAGGCATCATTGCTGAAATTACCACCGTATATGTCATTATCAATATTAGATTCTACAATGAGTTCAACCACTCTTTACATTGGGAATAGTAAATGTATAGGTCTTGCCACCATTGGTGAAAGCAGCTTTTAGTCTCAGCTCCCCTGGTTCCATCAGCATTTAATCTATGAAAATATGCCTTTACTAAATGTCTGCTCTTTTCTTGAAAAGGGTATCTGATGATAGTTCATCATTTATAGTAACATCTCCAAGATCATAGCCAGGTTCATTGATTAAAAATTCTCCACACAACCTTTATTGTTGTCTTCTGTCCTAATAGCTGTCTTCTGACCGAACTTTTTAACCTCTATATTCGCTGTTGCATAACCGCTTTCTGCATCCTTGTTTAATGAGGCAGAGTTGGTATATGTCTTTTCCTTTGCTCCGTTAGGTGAAGCCATCGAACTCTACTCTGGAACTAAGTGTAAATGTTGCCTTCCTTACCTGCTACACTTAAATCTTCTGCTTTAATCTTGTAGCTAAGGCCTCTTTTATTTGCAGTTTGTCATGCTGAAGTTACTTCAGGAGTTACCTGCCTTGCCATCTATCTTTAAGCTTCTGTCAATGTATTCATTCGCAACATCATTAAAGAGGTTATCTGTAAAATGTAAATCCTCTAAACTTAGATACTGCTTTAGGATTGGTTCCTTTTATATATCTTTCTGCTGAAATTGTCCAATCCATCTTACTGTTCTTGCATCAAGTACACTGTTTTAGTAAGTACAACTTCAGTATCTAATTTACCTATTTCATAAGTCTTATTAAACAGTCTTACTGTGGCTACATTGAGCAGCTGTCATAGGTAATCTTTTCAGGGTCAGGCTTGATTAGCAAGGTAGACTGCACCTTTACCTTCATCCTTAGAAAGAAGACTGTCATCAAGGTTTGTAAAAGTCAAACTTTTGCCTTTACATTACCTGTTCCTGCATCCCTAGTATATGACATCAGCTATTTTAAGCTTAGTAACTGTATCATACACAGGCTGTGATAATTCTGTAAGCCCTTCATTGGGAGCAGCAAACTTTAGTTTATCTCCTAGTATCAAAGACTAAATAATCCTTTTTCGCAATACGCTCATTTTTCAGGCTTGTCTGTGTCAGCAGTACAGCATTAAAAACTATGTCAACCTGGATATCCTTTGACTATGTCAAGTTTATCTGCTACCATCATCACTCAGGAGTTTTCCATCCTGTCTGAATTCTCACACTTGTAGTAGATTCATTCTTTACCAAGTCTGTCTCGTCTTTGCCTCCGTCTGCCTTTTAGCATAGCCATGTGTATTAAATCCTCGATAACAGGATTCCGGCTATGAGCATAAAGCTAAGCAGTCCCTTTTTGTGTCCACATATTCTGTCTCCTTTGACTGTGTTTGTGATTAGTAATTAATCATCATATTTTAGTCTCTTTATGGATTTTTGCAAGTAGAAAATACTGGCAATACATATCATTTTTGTAGGTATTTACTAGATGTGATATATTGTGTCAAAAGCAGAAAAAGTCTTATGACATTAGAGTTTGAAAATAAGAGTCTGGAAATTTGTGGTTTCCAGACTCTTGCGTTACGTCGGGTCAAACTTCGTTATATTTCTATACTAAAACCGCCTCTTTGTTCTTCAATAATCACTTCATCAACGCTCTTTTCGTTGCAAGTGAAATTTGTTCTAATGAAAATTTATTTTTATACATATTCATTACAAAAATCAATTAACATTCTCTCTTCTGCCCTATCCACTAATCCCTGACTTAAGTATATCACATAGTATCCACTCTTAATTAGCCTCTATACTAAAACCGCCTCTGCTCTTCAACAATCACTTCATCAACTCTCTTTTTCGTTGCAAGTAATTTGTTCCAATGAAAATTTATTATTGTACTATGTTCATAATAAAGTCTATCAGATTCTTTGCTGTTACCTTGCTGTTACCTCTGCTGTTACTTCTGCTGTCTACTCCCTATCCACTATTCCCTGGCTTAAGTTACACATAGTATCCACCTTTTCTAAAATCGTTGCTAAGAGGAATCTTATATCTTTTCTATAATATCCAGCTTTTCATTTCTTAATCTGTCTGACAATAAAGCTCCTATAAGGCGGTAACTCATACTTTTCGTCATGTTCCGGAAGCTCATTTGTCACCCCAATCATCACTATGTTTAATAAATCAGCATTGTCTCCTCCAGTCGCATGGTTTCAACATCTCATCTTTTTAAGGTGAAAATGACACAGGCTATTATTACTCATATTCATACATACCCAGATGCTGAATACCTGCTTAATATCATCGTAATTCGTATTTACAAAATCCTCTTCCTTTTGTGACGATATAAGCTCGCTTTTATGTAGAAGATTGCTCTATTTAGTATCTTATATGAGACAGGTCTCATCCTTTTGAGCCCTCAACATCTCACTATAATCTGTGAAAGCCCATTCTTTAAGCGTACATAAAATATAATGTCAAACCTAATCAAGCTTTCTGTTTGCTTTCACATCCTCAGAGTTCAACTTTAACTTTTGTCCTGACTCATCTGTTCTTTTCTATATTGGTTAGTCCAGGTTCTACTGGTACAATACCCATCTTAGGCTCACCTTCAATATATGTCACTATGTCGCTAGGATTCATCCTTTGAAATTCATCAACTGTTTTGCTAAAATATGAGCCAATATGTGCTTCTCAGCAAGTATTCTCTTAACTCTGGCATCATACTGTGCCTTATCTCCAGCGATATTTATCATGCTTTTTAATTTCTGTATTCAATAATACTTCCCCCTAATCCCTTCTTTTCCATAATTATAATCTAAATCTAAATAATACGCATCCTGAAAAACCTATCCGAAGTATGCTTTATCTGCACATCCAGATGGGATATTCATTTGATTACTTATTGTTAGTTCTTCTTCGCACTACGTAGCGTCTCCTTGACATAACTCCCATCGTCATTCCGATGCAAGGCAAGTCCTGCTCCAAGCAAATAGTATAGATATTATCCACACCACCTGTCTTTGGAAGTTCAAGCACCTTTTGTAAACTTGAATGTACTTAACGGTGTTCCATTCCTTTTCAACACGTATACTTTTTTACCATCTTCCCTATCTTCCTTAATAAATCTTCCAATCGGGGTGCCGTCACGATAAACGACATCTATTTCGGACTTCCTGGAAGATTAGGATCTGGAGTATTGTTTTAAAGGATAGGTAGGAACTGAAGGTACATCCTCCTTGGACTAGGAGCATCTCTTTGGACTCAGGTTCTTCCTTCTTAGAAGGCTTGTCCTTATCCCTCCACCGCTGGTTTCTCCTTATCACCCTATCTGCCGGTTTATCAGGTTTTTCAGATTTGTTAGGTTTATTAGGCTCTTCCTTTTTATTCGGAGCAGGCTTTGGCTCTTCCTTGTCCTGATTTGAAGGTGGCTTAGGGTTATCTCCTCCACCTCCGCCACCTGGAGTAACAGTTTTCTCCACAGGTAGGTTAATCACAGTGAGTTTATCATCTTCGTATTTTGCCTTTCCTTCGTAGCTGCCTCACAATTCCGTTGTAAACTCGTCTCCATTTCTGACTATCTTAATCTTGTAGGCAGTATTATTTACTTTATATCCTGTAGGAGGTATTTCTTCTTCAGCGTATAATTTCCCCGCTGTAAGATTCTCAAATCTTATCTCACCTGATACATCCGTAGTCTTAGTACCCTATCTTCTTCCTGAGCAGCTCCCAGCATCCCTCTTGTGAGCTTGAACTTAGCCCCCTGATAATTTATCTCCCTTGGCGTTAGACTTTATTACATTTAAAGTTGCATAAACATCAAGGTAATTGACCACTGTAAGATTGTTTCCGTTGCTTAACCTTATCGCCGTAATTTTGGGCCAATGTAGTCTTATAGCCTGTTCCTGCTCTTACGATCTTAAGCTTATATGGCATTTCTTCCTTTAGGTAAACCCACCGGCGAAGTTTCCTCGGTAAGGGTATAACTCTCCTGCTGTTAACCCGGTAAAATTTGCCTCTCCATTCACATTTGTCGTCCGGGTTCCTTTGTCCTCCTCAGCCTCTGTGGCTGTTGCATCCTTCTTAAGTCTAAATACTACATTCTGTAATCGCCCTTAACATTGGTCTTAATTATATTAAGAGTCTCATAGGTTTCAGGGTAGTTGATTACCTTAAGGTTATTGCTCCCAAGACTTGCAAAATCCCTCATAATCACTCAACCAATGTGGTCTGGAAACCAACCTCGCCGTTTCATCCTCTAATCTTGTAAGATAAATTCTCCTTGAAGTAACCTGTAGGGGGCTGTTTCAGTGAGGATATAGTCTCCGTCATCCTGAATATCGAATTTTGTCTGACCGTTTGTACTCAGTTGTTTTATTACCAAAATCAGTATCTGAGGTACCACCTCTCCTAGCTTTTTTCTCAACTTAAAAACTGCTCCTGAAAGTTTAACGCCCTGAGCATTAACCTTAGTTATGCTAAGCCTATTGTAAGGGCGGTCATAAAGTCACACCATATGCTGTCATATAAGAACCCGAGTAAAACAGTTGCAATTCCGCCTACTCCATATTGTCCGGTCAATTTCTCATCACCTTCATATAGGTCTATTTTATCTCCAACACTTTTGCCTTGTTCCATTTTTATCAGTAAAATCAGTGATGTAAGAAATCCTATATCCTGATTTTTATCTGAATATTGATAATGAGCGACTTTGTAGCTGTATCATATGTAAATATCTTGTCTAACCCTTCAGTTATCTCTTCTTCCTCTATGAAGTCTATCTCATCCTCTTCTTCTCGTACCCTTTTGAAGTGTCCCTTAACTATCTTTGTAATTACTTCCTTCAAAGATGTTTGTCACTTCCATTTTCCTTTCTCAAAGCTATTCTGTTTCTATAAGAAATGCCAGTATTATAGTCCATAGTATCGATGATCTTACCTTTTACCATCGTCCACAAACTTTTTATTTGGCATATAATCTATAGTCCAGACAACCGGTTCATCTAAATAAAAATAACTGTTACCATCTCTGATTTTCTAGAGTCTTTCTGATGAGTTGCCCTTTTAGCAAGGAATCCAAGTCTACATATGTCCTATTCTTTGTATTTCTAAAAGGCTTAAGTGTACCCTTTCAAGACTCAGAGATACCTCATTTCTGTACTCTGTACGATGATTATAATACATATAATTCGGAGACTGCCAGTTAGTTCTGCCTTCATAAGTGATTACATAAGGTCCATCAACTCCTTTCAAAACCAATCTTATATCCCGTAGTCTTACCATCAGTCACTGTTGCTTCAGATGTTATATTGTTTGTAACCAAATCAGCGCTGCTCAGTTGTTCGCCGACTGCCTCTACAGTTGCATCAGAATTGGAGCTGTTTTCCTTAGTGAACGGCTTGCCTTTATATACAAGAGAGTATCGGTCTGCACGTTTTCATCCCTAGCTATAGGCACGAACTTAAATCCCGCATGCAGATTGTCTTCTACTACAAATTTGCCAAATTCCTCCTAATGGATCATATACTTTTGAGGCATTCACACTTATTCTGTAAACAATGGATTTTGTATGTGGATTAAAGCCATACTTATCTTCAAGCTGACCGCCTGAATATCTTAGACTCTTTTTGTTCACAAGCTCATCATTTACAACTGCTATACTTTATCTGTCTCAAGCCTCATAGCAGCAGAGTTTGCAAGTGTATCCTTTCTAATCATCCTTGGTTTGTAGACATATGTTGACTCCTGTATTCTTACATTTCCTTTAGTAAAACTACATATATGAAATTATAAACTTTAGCAGATTTATGATTTTCTATGCTCGCCAAACACAGCATCTATATCCACTACTCTTTGTTTTTATTTTTAACTGTATTTTTCACATTTGGTGCCAAGTTTATTTCAACTATATGACCTGCCAACCTTCCCATTCTAAGAAGCTCGTATGTGCTACTGCTCATTCCTGGCGTTTGATCAAATATTGGGTTTACAGGATTCATCAACTCTCTGATGTTTATTATCTTCATTTTCAGGCATTATGTCTTCAAATTTACTGCCACCTTCAAGAGTATCCCCAGTCGCTGTCTCACCTAACTTTTCTCACACTAAAACCATTCTGCAGATTTCAGATTAGACCTGTCCGCATTTACTGAGGTGTCAAAAACAGCGGTATGCATACAGGTACAATCTGAAGCAGCCAACAGCAGCCTGAGGAACTTCTAATCTCCACTCAGCCTCAAAACCTCGATACCTATAAGCACTGAGAATTCTCAACATACATTTTTAACTGTGTCTTTTTGTATCCCATTTTTAGATTCGCCAATATAGCCTTGATATTCATCGGTGCCGTTAGAAATGGATGCATTATGTTCATTTGAATCACCCCAAGAAACCTCAGCAGTATTCTTGAATCTGAGATAATCAGTCGTCTTTTTATTCACAGCTCTTGTAAAAAGATAGAGTTTATTTTTATTTACATTAGGTATGTCAAACTTATATTTTTCCTCTGTTGATGAGAGTTTAGTATATGTAATCACTGTTGCATCTGCAGGAGTGTTTGCCTTTATATAATTATAGCTATCATTCTCACCAACCACTCTATAATATCCCCCAACAAACTGCTGGACCTATTCTATCAAGGGTGTCCTTACTAAAAAGAATCTGTTATGGTTACATCTCCTAAAATCATAAGAGTATAAACATCACGACCACTACTGTTATCTCTTTTTAGTCCCTACATTAAATGTAATTACCCAAGCCAATAAATCATCAATTCTATCGCCTGAAGGTGAGAAAAACACTACGCAAGTCTTTTATCACCAAATTTAGTAAGTTCAATGTAAGCACTAGCAGATTGCACTGAGTTATTGTTATTACCGGGTTTATAAAATGTTGAGGTATTGTGTATGATTTCCTTCAAGTCCAAAAAGTTATCCTGGTTGAATATTTTTATTACTAATTTTCCTACATAGTTCTAATTTTGATCTGATTCCTGTATTGTATCAAAATAGCTTTTTATATGAAGAATCAGTCTCTTCTAACCAGTTCTGCTCCCTCACTATCATTTATAATATTTCCAGTTTATATTATAGGCTCCATCAATATTTTTCGCCTATATCTTTACCCCATTCTGCTTTCTCAAGTGAAAACCTGTAAGGCTCTAAAGATATTTCAGGCGTCAGACCTATACTCGGGTTCTTGGTCACCTGTAGTTGTCCAGTGAATTGAAGCCATTCTTCGCATCACTTCTCCTACTTTTATTTTGACCGAAAATTCGAATTGATTTCGCTTACTTTATAGCTCTTTTTACCTAAGCGTACACGCTCCAAGCTTTATTCTTTCAAAATCGAGCTACTTTATCAACTTAAATTTTATAGATGAATCTGCAATCGCAGCTTCTTTATCAAACACCCCTGCATCTGCTTGAGTAAAATCAAACTTTACTAATATTGCCGTTTAACGGGTCTCTGGTATAAACTACTTGCAGATAGTCAATGCACTCTGTTTAATAAATTCTCTTCTCATTAGCTGTACTATCAGAACCTGCAAACTGAGTTTATCACTACAGGCAAATTCCACAACATCTGTATTGCTTAGTGTGTTTTCCGTCCTTTGGGTTAAATTTGACCTTTATCTCTAACAAAATCAATAGGCCTTTCAATATCTACTAAGATGATTATCCTCATCACTAAAATAAGTATAGCCCTGATTGAAGCCTCAGGACTTGTCTAGTAGTTTATCCGCAGCATCTGCACTTACAAAAATCCAGCAGTTTTACTCCCACCACAAAAATCCCCACCATAAAGATGAAGCTAAGTATAATATACTTGTGTTTATTCCATCATAAGGTCCTCCTTACCATATACACTCTAATCTATATTATCTTTTCCCTCAGTAGTTTCTACTCCCAAAGGCTATTAAAATACCCTTTGTGCAGATTCCTCTCACATTCAATTAGTCAGCCTCTACATTTTCCCAAGAAAAGCGCAGTTATCCCTGAAACACTGATTTATCACTGGATACTATTATATCGGCTCTTCTATTATTTTTCTTAACAGTATTTATAAGTAGTTTATACTCCTTCAGGAAGGGTGACAGTCCTTTTTCTCCTTTGTTTGCGTTGAATATGATAAGTGCCTCTTTATACACCGGTTTAACTAGACTTGTCTCATTATTTACCACCTTTACACCAAGAAGCTCTCTCTTTGGTTAAAGGTAGTTATGTTGTCCTTTGTTGTCTTTGACTTGTCGCAAAGCCCTGTCATTTCCTTTCTAAGTCCCATAAGCTCCTTTATAAAAAGCTCACCATATCTTGTTCTTCTCTGTAAGCTCCCAGTCCATTTTATTTAGCCTATAGGTATATTGAAGGTGTTATGCTCTCCATTTTTGGTTCTAAGATACTCTTCACCTGAGTATATGAAGACTCTTCCTGACAGCTCATATATATGGCCGCTGAGAGCTTTATTCTGCTTTATCCTCTCAGCCTCATCATTGGTAGTACTAGTGCTTTGTCCCAAAGCGTGTGGTTATCGTGGCAGGATACATAGCTGATTATGTGGTTTGGTGACAAGCCAAATGAGGTAAGTCCTTCCTCAATCTTGTCTGTCTGCTTTTTAGGTTGCTGCTTACAGCCTGCCACCTCCCTCATAGAAGACATGCCCCTAGCAGAGTCTCTTATATCATCTGAAAAATATTCTCATGTTCTCGTCTAAAAGCTTCACATTATCCCCAACTGCCCCTTTTAGCCCCTTTTTCCATATAGGTCTTAGCAGCCGTCCAAGGCTCACCGTGATATTAGCTTTTTCTCCTCGTCCGTATGTCCCATCCAATGCCTTTGCACCTTGTTCATCAAATCAACCGTGAGGAGTCCCATCAAGTCAAAGCGGAAGCCGTCAATATGGTATTCCTCGCACCAGTAAAGCACAGAATCAATGATGTACTTCTCTGTCATAGGCATCTCTGAGGCAATGTCATTGCCACAGGCTGAACCGTCTGATAGCTCACCTTTGCATCAAGCCCGTAGTGGTAATAAGTGCATGGAGTTCTGAAGAGCATCATCGAGACTCAAAGGTGTGATTGTAGACCACATCCATAATCACCCTAAGCCCCTATTATGTAATAGCCTGTATCATCTCCTTACTCTGATGCGCACCTCCTCCCGGCAGCATCGCCAGCGTATGAGCCTTCAGGGACATTATAATTAAGAGGGTCATATCCCCAGTTAAAGCCATCCTCACCCCCTGCTTCATCTACAGAAGCAAAGTCACACACAGGCAAAGCTGGATGTGGCTCACCCAAGCCTCTTTTATGTACTAAGCCCTGTAGGAAGCTTGCCCTCATTTCTTAGGGTAGTATATATCCACTGTAAAGTGCCTTGTACTTCTCTCTTACATTTTCAGGAAACCGGCATTTTCATCACAGGAGAACTCTTTGACATGGAGTTCATAGATGATGTCCTCTGCCCCCTTAAGAGCGCTCTTATCATCTCCCCCAGCCATTAGGATTAGTAGTGTCTCAGGTCTCATTATCATACTTCTTTCCATTTACTCCACAGGCTGCACAAGATCTGTGGAAATTCTCGTCTACCCTTTATCTTAAGAGCAAAGTCACAGTACTTCCCACCAGGTTCTCATTTACAGAGTACTCCCATACTCCTCTCTCACAAAGCTTCATAGGTATGATGGTTTCTGCCTCCTGTACTTCCATTGTCACATAATCCCAAGGTCCACGCTTTCAGCAATAGGAGACCAAAGCCTAACAACAGTGCCTTCTCATCTACTTTGGCACCAAGGCTCTCCTACATTACATTGTATTTATCTTCAAATCTCTTTGTTAAGTAATAATCCTCTAATTCTCTTGCTTTTTATTCATAATAAGTACTCCCAATCCTTCTTCGACAATGATATTAACATAAGTGTCTTTATTCACCCTTGCTGACAGTGCTTTGGCGTAAGACAAGTTGATTTTAGCTGCTTGCATAGTCACCGCAAAATCTCATACCAAATATTTTGCAGACAAAATGCCTTCTTTATCCACTATGATTATAGATTTAAAATGAGAAAAATACTATCTCAAAACAATCTCCCTTTTCGAAACTTCTATCTTGAATAGGTAGATTGTTATCGTGGTATAATCTCTGTGATTTATCAGTTCCACAATCAAAACACGCTTCACAATCAAGCCTCAACAACAATGAATTTAGTTACTGATTGGGTTACTACTGTCTTCTACACTAAGGAGGTTTTATGAGAAAATACTACTCGTAATTTCGATATGCAAAATGACTTTATTGATCGGCCTCTCTGAAAAGTTGAGGTAGAAAACATAGTTCAAAAACAGTAATTAACAAGATAAAAAGAATATCCCTCTGAGAATGTATTTGCCACAAAGCGACACCCACGAGGCTAATTATCTCAAGCACCTCTGAAGGTAGGCATCTTCCTGTGAGCACTGCATCCGTGGAAGTAAAGGTTGGCTGACATAAACCCTGAGATAAGCCTCTCATCCCTTCCGAAATGTGTACGAAAAAGGGTACCTTCGGCTCCGTAAAACTCGCCGAAAAAGTGGCTGAAATGGCTCGGAAAGAGGATATCCCAGTTGAAATGGCAGGACTTTGCACTGATATTTGCGTTGTGTCAAACGCACTCTCATCAAGGCTTACCTCCCTGAGATACCTCATATCAGTCGATTCTTCCCTGCTGTGCCGGGTTACTCCTGAGAAGCCATGCGGCAGCACTTGAGACGATGAGGTCCTGTCAGATAAACGTGATAACTGATATAGACTGCTCTCTACAAAGACTGTTTCTATCATAAAGACCACTCCATCATAAGGGTGGCTCTGTTATAGATAGTCATTACAATTCCCCTCATGAGTGTCACTTGTGAATAATTGTCAGATAATTTAGCTTATTTTTGCAATATGTCCTAAAATATTAAAAATACAATTTCTACTTGAAAATTAGCCGCCATAGTGCATACTGTTGCATGGCAGTCGAGATTCCTCAATAGCTCAATCGGTAGAGCGCACGGCTGTTAACCGTGATGTTGTAGGTCTCGAGCCCTCACTTGGGGAGTTTTTCTAAACTAAATATAAGCTTCTGTTTGGAATTAAGTTCTTTATTTTATTAAGTGAACGAAGCATCGCAAACTTATATCAGGCGACATAGCCAAGCGGTAAGGCGTGGGTCTGCAACACCCTGATCACCGGTTCAAATCCGGTTGTCGCCCTGAATTAAAGGTTCCTTTGGGGAGCTTTTTTATTTAACCGGTATTGGGTAGATTCCCATCCAGAATAAACCCTGCTTCGCAGGATTCACCACTCTGCGGCGGGTCGCACCCGCGACATCGACTCATCCGGCCCCAGTGCGATTCCTCGGAGAGATTTTTGATGACAGGTAATTTCGGAGAAATTTCTGATACAAAACCTCCGAAAAGCCACTTTATGACTTTCCGGAGGTTTTTACTAAGATGAATGTACAATATCAATGACATCCTGTTATTTAGACATACCAAAGCTCATTTCAAAGAATATAAAAGCTATGGTAATCCTATTTTTACAAACACAGCGATTACAACAATACATACTTAGCTACAAAGAGAACCGCAAGCACATACATAAGAGGTGTAATCTTCTTAGCTCTTCCGCCAACAAGGTTAAGTACTACATAAGAGATAACGCCGAAAGCGATACCTTTCTGAGATAGAGTACATAAATGGCATAGCAAAGATACAGATGTGCAGGAACTGCCTCAAGGAGGCTCAGTATTCCAGTCAATCTTAGTTACCTGCTGGAGCATATGAAACCAACTACTATAAGGGCAGGTGCTGTAGCAAAAGCAGGTATTGCAAGGAATACAGGTGAGAAGAAAAGTGCAACCAAGAAGAGAAGTCCTGACACTATAGATGTAAGACCTGTTCTTCCGCCCTCTGAGATACCTGATGATGATTCTACAAATGTAGTAATAGTAGAAGTACCAAGTACTGCACCAACTATAGTTCCGATTGAGTCTGCAAGTAAAGCTCCCTTAATTCCTTGAGTTCCACCCTCTCATCGAGCATATTTGCCTTTGAAGCAAAATCCGATAAGGGTTCCAAGTGTATCAAATACGTCTATGAAAAAGGAAGGCAAACATAACCACAAAGAAGTCTGCTGTCTTTATAAATGAAAAATCAAGCTGTCCAAAGGTAGGTGCAAGAGATGCAGGTTCTGCAAATATTCTTGATGGGAATAAGCTATAGTATCCTGCATCAGGATTAGGCATATAGATGCCTACAGCCTGAAGAGAATCATGCTTACTACCCAGAGCACTACCATTCCGATAAGGATGGAGCCTTTTACATTCTAAAAACAAAAAGATAGGTCATAAGCAAGATTCCGCAAAGTGCGAGAATAACTGATATTCCTGCTGAGTTAAAGGTACCGTCTGCTATCGAGCCCTTGAAAGAAAAAGAGAGTTACAAGAGGAGCTCCGTCAACTACTATCTTAGAGTTCTGAAGTCCGATAAAAACATATGAATAAACCAATACCAACTGATACTCGCTACCTTCAGAGTATTCGGTATGGCATTGAATATAGCCTCACGAACATTTGTTACCGAAAGTACAATAAATACAAGACCTTCAACAAATACAGCCGTCAAAGCCTGCTGCCAGGTATATCCCATACCCAAAACAACTGAAAATGCAAAGTATGCATTCAGTCCCATTCCTGCTGAAAGAACAAAAGGAAGATTGGCAAATAAAGCCATACAAAACGATGCAATTGTTGAAGCAAGTGCGCGTCGCAGTAAAGACCGCTCCCTGATCCATACCTGCCTTGCCAAGCATACTTGGGTTTACTGCAAGAATGTACATGCCATCGTCATAAAGGTTGTAACACCTGCCATAGCCTCAACCTTTACATTGGTTCCTCTTTCCCTCAATTTGAAAAACTCTTCCATCATAGCCTCCTTGTTTTGTTAGATATAAATATGGGCTGGTAGTTTGGCAATTAAAACAGACACCATATTCAGATAATACGACAAGGTATAATATAACACAACAAAAAGCAAGACAAAACCCCTTTCTTATATATTTTTCTTATGTAACTTATCGTGATAAAATCAACCGAGGGACTTACAAAGGTAGGGGGCGTCCTTAGTCTGATTTTTATAAAACCCTATCGAACGACACACCTGGTATGTCCCTCGCATTTCTCCTACTATATGCGTAGCCCCATGCTCTTTCAAACTCTTCCTCATTGCCATATCCATACATAACAGCAATAGAGTCAACGCCGTTCTTATTAGCAGCTCTATGTCAAACTTCCTGTCTCCTATCATAACCGCAGACTTAGGGTCGGTAATTCCATCTCTTTTCAAAGGCTCGCTTTATCATCACATCCTTATGCACAGTCTTTTCTCGTGAGATGGCCCGGTAAGATTTACAAAAATACTTATCCAGTCCATAAGCTATTATCTTCTCAGCTATAGGAGCAGGCTTTGGAGGTAACTACCATCATAGTATGTCCCTTATCCTTAAGCTTCATCAAGCATGGTCTTCCACTCCCTGCACACAGGGGCAAGGAGGTAGCCTGCAGACTCATAATGCTCCCCTATATATCTCAATTGCCCTGTCAGCCTCCCTCAGGGTTCATTCCACAAAACTGGTAAATGAGTCAAAAAGCGGAGGTCCTATAAACTCTTTGTATTCAGCCTCAGAAAGCATCTCCCAGCCCATAGTGCTAAGAGTGCTTAGTTGATTCAACTATACCGTCCTCCTGACTCCACAAGGGTTCCATCCAAATCAAACATCAAATATTTATACATCTTTTTCCTTTTGATGTCTACCTCGTTACCATTTTCATCAACTACTTTATGTTCTCAAGCTGACTCCAATATTGCCCTTTATGGCTGCAACATAGTCCTCCCTAAGCTTCTTCTGCTCAGCCTTTTCTTCATCAGTCAGTCCTTCAGCCTTAGACTTGTGGTAGAGTTCATTTATTCTTTTGATATCATTCTCGTTATTCCCATTTTTGCTCCTTAAAAATTGTCTCTATATAAACCAAAAGCATCTGCATATCAGATGGAGATACGCCCGATATACGGCCTGCCTGACCCACTGAGAGAGGTCTTATTTCGGCAAGCTTCTGCCTTGCTTCTAACCTAATATTGTCTATAGTCTCATACTCTATATCCTCAGGAATGAGGCGGTTTTCCATCTTCAAACTGTTCAACCTAGTCTGTTCTCTCTCTCAATATAGCCCTCATACTTTATAGTATTGATGTTTACCTGCTCTCCAACAGCCTCAGAAAGCCTCAGGTCTTTCATCATCGATTGCAGCCAGAATCTCGTAGCTTAGCTCCGGTCTCTTTATCAGGGTCAGCAAGAGTAACAGCACCAAGCAGGGCTGTACTTCCGTTTTTCTGTAAGGAAATCGTTGACTTCCTTCCTTCCTCCCTATAGTCTTTTGATTTCAGACGCTTTATTTCCTCTTCAATTTCAGCCCTCTTCTCTGAAGCAGGCTCTCGTATCTTTCCTTTGAAATAAGTCCCACCTCATAGCCCATCTTTAGTAAGCCTAAGGTCAGCATTGTCCTGTCTTAAGAGCAGCCTGTACTCAGCCCTCGAGGTCATCATCCTGTATGGTCTCGCTGTGTGCTTAGTCACCAAATCATCGATAAGAACTCCGATATAGGTATCTGAACGCTTGAGAATAGCGGCTCTTGCCATCAAGCTTTCTCACCGCATTGATACCTGCTGATAAGTCCCCTGAGCAGCCGCCTCCTCATAGCCTGAGCTCTGCCAACTGGCCTGCTGCATCAATCCCTCCGCCACCTTTTGTCTCAAGACTCTTTCTTTAAGGTGGTCGCATCTACGCAGTCATACTCTATAGCATAGGCATTTCTACTATATGACATTCTCAAGTCCCGGTATAGTCCTGTACATAGCTACCTGTACATCCTCCGGCATAGATGAGCTCATACCATCAACATACATTTTCATTGGTGTACTGCCCTCAGGCTCTGCAGAACATTCGGTGCCTCTTTATCGGCAAATCTCATTACCTCTGTCCTCTATGGACGGACAGTATCTTGGACCTAGCTTCTATTACACCTCCGTATGAGAGGTGAGCGGTCATATTTCTCTGATTATCCCTATGAGTCTCTCTCATTGGTATAGGTGTTAGATGACAGGGAATCTGCTCTCTGCTTATATCTTTTCCTTCGTTTAAGAATGAAAATGGAACTACCTTTTCGTCTCCATTTTGCACTTCCATTTTGGAGAAATCTATAGTTCGCTTGTCTACTCTGGCAGGAGTACCTGTCTTAAATCTCCTAAGCTTCATACCCAAGCTAGCAGGGAATCTGTCAATGTGTAGAGGCTGACAGCCCATTAGGTCCTGTGTATTCACTCACATCTCCGTATATGCAGTGGGCCTTTAGGTAGGTTCCCTGTACAGAGAATAACTGCCTTAGCAGTATACACCGCACCTGAATAAGTCTTAACACCTGTTACCCTACCCTCTTCAACCAGAATCTCAGCCACCTCAGCCTGCTTGATGGTAAGGTTTGGTGTATTTTCCATTACCTTACGCATCTCAAGGGAATAAGCCTGTTTATCCGCCTGCGCCCTAAGGCTGTGAACCGCAGGGCCTTTTGACTTATTGAGCATCTTGGACTGATATAGTCTGTCTATTTTTACCCATTTCTCCACTCGAGAGCATCTATTTCTTTTTACCAAATGCCCCTTGAAGTGCCTCCATATTAGGGGTTACAGAGATGAGGGCTATACTGTCTACGCTTACGGTAAAGACAAGCACCCTTTTACCAAGCCTTGCTGCCGCCAGTGCCGCCTCACAGCCTGCATGTCCAGCTCCTATTACTATTATCTCAAAATCATCACAAATCATATTATCCTCAAATCTAAGCCGTGTATATACCTATTCTTCATAATGATACTTGCAGGTATATATAATCAAGTTATTATTTCTACTCTAAATTATAAGTGTTTCGCATGTTCATCTGTTATTCTTCTACTATAAACCTTTCTATACTTAAGAGATTCAGGGCTTACCTATTCCTGTAAAACTCTTCCCTATCAATGCTCTTAATTAAGTCGTTAATCTCGTTTTACTACCTTTTATCATCTTTCTGCCATTCCAAATAATGCTCCAAGCAGTTGCTGTGTGTGAATACATATTCATTATTCAATTTCTCCCAACTCTTCATGGACTTCATAATAAATTTCCCTGTTTCTGCTTCTCATATGGACTTATCCAAATATGGTAAGGTATTCAGCATTTCTCTTAGCTTTCATTATATTGTTATATCTCAGACTCTGACATCATTACACATTCTGGTTCTTTGTCCAAACAACTGTCTCCCATCAAAAACCCTTATCACAAAAGATTTGAAGTTATCCCTTATATCCATACTCTTTTACTGCTAACATTATAAACACCTCATTTCGTTATAAAAATCGTATTGTTTTCGTACAGTAATTATACTCTAGTATTATCATCTTGTCAAAATATTTATTCTACTTTTTAATTGAATAGAGATTGTCAAAAATCCCTATTCATTTAAAACTGGGGCAAACTCTCCGTTTAACCCGGAAACCCTGCCCCTACTATTATATCAGTCTATATTATTTTTGCTTCTTCTTCTTCTTCTTTATTTCTTCCTCAATTCTCAATCTTCTTCTCGATCTCAGCAATCTTCACAAGCCCATCTGTAATAGTCTTAATCTCATCCTCTGTAAAATCAGCTTTTTGCTGCTTCTAACTGCTCTGTCAAGAACTCTACATAAGGCTTTTCAGCATTCTTCTCAGCTTCATCCTTTTTTATTTTAGAAAAGAGCTTATTCCAAGTGTCCGGATTCTCAGCAAATATCTTATTTTCTTCTTCATAAAGTGCTGCAGCAGGATCTGCAGAAGCTGTACTCTTTATCAGATGTGACTGTAGCTGTTACTCCATTTCCTGCCTTTTTACCTGTTCGATTACCTTGAGGATTTCTTCCTGCTCTCATCCTCGATTGCACCTACAATCGGATCTCCAATGATATTACCATTCTTGTCAACTATAACTGTAGTAGGAAAGCTAAATATCTTTCTTACATACTCGTGGTCCTGTGGGAGGATAAGATTCCTATAAGTTACACCCTGCTTAGAAAGGATGTCCTTTGCCTCAGCAAGTCCCTTTTCATCACTTGCCGTACCTGCATTGATACCCACAAGCTCAGCCCCCTGTTCTTTTAGCTTCTTGCTAAATTTCTCAAGTGCAGGCATCTCATTTACACAGGCTGAGCAGCCATTGAACCAGAAATTGACAAGTGTAGCCTCATTTCTTACTAAAAAGGCTTTCGTCTACATCATTGCCATCAAAGTCCTCACCTTTAAATGAATGGGGAATTTTCTCAGCAGTCATGGTCTTGCTTCCTTGGGTCATATTGTTGCCTGAAGCGTTAGCGTTACCGCCGCCCTTATTTCCACAGGCTGTCACAGATGCAGCAAGCATAGCTGCTACTAAAAATACAGGAATAATCTTCTTAATTGTCTTTTTTGTTTTCATCATTTTTCTCCTTAGTTCACACTTTTTGTTGTTTTATTCTTATTAAGCTCACGCGCTCTTTCGAGAATCTTCATCTTCTCAGGTCCCCAATTCACGCTGATAGCCTTAGTAGGACAGACTTTCACACATTCACCACAACGGATACATTCCATGTGGGCATCATTCTTTGTGATATCCACATCCATCTTACAGGTTCTTGCACATTTTCCACAGGATACACACTTGTTAAAGTCTACATTGTAGTGGAGGAGTGACACCTTGTTAAACAGAGCATAAAATGCTCCAAGAGGGCATATCCACTTACAAAACGGACGGTACACAAGTACACTTAGCACAATCACAAGGATGAGGATACTAAGCTTCCAAAGGAAGAGCTTACCAAGAGTCGCTCTAATGGCAGGGTTGACTATCGAGAGTGGGATTCCTCCTTCAAGTATACCTTGAGGACAGATATACTTACAAAAATACGGTGACGAAAGCCCTGCCGCATTATTCAAAAATGTCGGAAGTATAATAACCGCCACCACCAAAATGATGTATTTAAGGTAAGTCAGCGCCTTTAGTTTCTTGGTGCTAAACTTCTTTGACGGTATCTTGTGAAGCAAATCCTGAAACAGTCCAAATGGACAGAGGAAGCCACAGATAAATCTGCCTAGCATAACACCGAAAAATATAATAATTCCAGTAATGTAGTAGGTAAGGCTAAAGTCCCTCGAGCCTACCACCGCCTGAAATGAGCCGATAGGACAGGCACCTGTTGCTCCCGGACAGGAGTAGCAGTTAAGTCCCGGCACACAAGCTATTTTCCCTTTGCCCTGATACAAGGTTCCCTTTAAAAAGTTAGGAAGATGAATATTAGTTAATAGGGTTGCTATTATCTGTACCATCGTCCTGCTTTTAAGGAAATCTTTAACCCGGCCCTTCTTTTTATTGTTAGTTAACTTCTTTTCCACGTTAAACTCATCCTTTCTAACTATAATTAGCCTATACCCACGCACTCAAGACATAGGTTGATTGCTTTGGTAAGTACAGTTTGAGCCTCTCCACGGTATGCTCCAAAGGCTATAAAAGCTATCGAAACTACAAGCAAGGCCACCTGAGCCACTAACTTCTTTTTATTAGTCTTAAATGTGAAATTCCCCATTTTATAAACCTCTTTTCTGTTATTTATTTATACAATGATACAAGTGTCAAAAGAATAAAAATTCGATGTAAGCGTGCTTGCAAGAGAATTTATTATCTTTTGGTACCCACATCATACAGTATCAAAACCGTAAAAACCTGATTGCACCCTCGTTAGAATTGATTATTTTCTGATACCATATCACCTGTACCGACACCAAAGAGAATACCTAGATTGCAAAAAGGGGAGGAGCAAAACCGGATTAGTTTCTCCAGTGCCGGCACTACAAATGACGAACTTAAGTATAAACACAACCTGTATAAAATTTGTGTTAAGAAAAAGTTTTCTTTAATTTTTAGATGTTTTTTGTTCATACCTTCTGGCAGATTCCAAATCATTTCTTTATAAATAAAGTGTTAATTCTTCTTAATAGAAATTTTTATTTCCTTATGATATGATAAAACAAAACTAAACTAATTGTAAAGGAAGTGACAACGTGAGACTGTTGGTTGTTGAAGATGAAAGGGCTCTTTGCGAGTCTATAGCAAAGGGACTTAGACTTGATGGATATGAGGTGGATATGGTTTTTGATGGAGAGGAAGCAATGGATATAATCTCTACCGATAGCTATGATCTTATTATCCTTGACTTAAATCTGCCGGGAATGGACGGCTTAGACATACTTAAAAATATGCGTGCTAGTGATAATGAGACAAATGTCCTCATCCTCTCTGCAAGAGGCGGACTGAACGATAAGATAGAAGGACTTGACAGCGGGGCAAATGATTATCTATGTAAGCCGTTTCACTTTGAGGAACTTGAGGCAAGGGTTAGGAGCCTCACTAGAAGAAGGACTGTTCAAAACAATATAGTGCTTGAATGTGGTGAAATATCCTTAAATACCAAGACACGTACTGCCTTTGCAAAGGGAGAAGAGATTGCACTTACAAGGAAGGAGCTTGCTATCCTAGAATACCTCATCCTCCACCAGGGGCGCCCTGTAAGTCAGGAGGAGCTTATCGAGCATGTATGGGATAGCAGTGTGGATAGCTTTAGCAACTCAATCAGGGTTCACATAAGTGCACTTAGAAAAAAGATAAGAACAGCTCTCGGTAAAGACCCTATTACCAATAGAGTAGGCCAAGGCTATGTGATAGGAGGGGATGGAGAATGAAGAAACACCTCTCTCTCAGATGGAAGCTTACCCTTATGACAGCCTTTATGGTAATTACCGCCTGCCTTGCAATCAGCCTCTTTATAAGCCGTTCTGCCATACTTTATATGGATGAGATTGGCAATTCAGCTATAGCCATCCTCCCAAATACCGATATCCCTACAACCACCACAGATGAGATTCAGGTAGTTCTCAATCCAAAGTCTGTGGTAGCCGACACAGTTAAAAACACCCAGATTGAATTCTGGATAAAAAGTCTTGCAATTACACTAATTATAACTCTTACGGTGAGCTTTCTTATGTATCTCATAGTGGGCTATGCACTTTATCCTTTGAGGGAACTTACCTCACAGATAGAGGACATTCAGGCAAAGAACCTTAAAGAGCCCATACTGTCGAAAAGTAATTCTACAGAGATAGAAAGACTTACCCTTGCCTTTAACAGGCTTCTCCTCCGACTTGAGGAGACCTCTGCCACCCAAAGACAGTTCTCAGCCAATGCCGCTCACGAGCTTAGAACCCACTTGCGGTGATGAGGACAAAGTTTGAGGTCTTTGAAAAATAAAAATCCGGATGAAGCAGACTATAAAGAAGCCATAGGTATGGCAAGAACCCAGACTGACCGCCTCTCACACGTAATTGACATCCTACTTGAAATGACTGAGCTTCAGTCAGCTCCTAAGAGTGATAGTATCTCACTGGCGGAAATCACTGAAGAGGTCATCTGCGACCTTGTGTCTGTGGCTGAAAAAAAGAATATAAGTCTTATTCAAGTAGGTGACGAGGCAAGGCTTACGGGCAGCGATACCCTCGTGTACAGGGCTATTTACAATCTTATTGAAAATGCAATTAAGTACAACAAAGAGGACGGCAAGGTATCTGTAGCCATTACTGAGGACGAGGACTTCGCAAAGGTGATTATCACAGACACGGGAAGCGGTATAGTAAGAGAAGACTGGGATAAAATCTTCGAACCGTTTTTCAGAGTTGACAAATCCCGAAGCCGTTCTATGGGTGGAGCAGGACTGGGACTTGCCCTTGTAAAAGAAATCGCAGTAAGGCATGGCGGGGATGTAAAGGTAATAGAGAGTTCTAACAAAGGAAGCAGTATAGAGCTCTCGCTAAGTAAGAATAATAATTAGCTGTGGGAACTCACATTAGTTCCCAAGGCAGTAAAAAGTAAAGGGATGCCACATCAATGATAAATATCTCTTACATCAATTCCAGCTTATTATTAGCTATGTGATGTAATTATTATATCTAATGTGACATCCCCTTTTATCGCATATTAAACGATTATATGTCAAAGGAAATACATCCTTTTGCCGTTAAGTAAACAGTTATCTGTTCCACTCTTGTATCATCCGCCTTTAGAAAGTAAATCTGGCTACTTCATCCTGAAGCTCTGTTGCTATATGGGCAAGGTTTTCAGTTGCTGATGATATATCGTTTATGGACTGAACCTGAGTATCCACTGCTGCAGATGCCTCTTCACTTGTAGCCGCATTCTCTTCGGCAATGGCTGATAGATTTTCAACCATCTTGGTTACATTCTTATTTTCTGCGGCAATAGTCTTTGAAGAAGAATTTATCTCTGCCACGATGTTCTTACTATTCTCAACTGCCTTTGATATTTCTTCAAACTTATCGCTTTGTTTCTCCCACTTTTTCACTCTGCTTTATAACCATTTCATTGGACTTCTCCATCATGGTTACGGCAGATTCAGCCTTAGTCTTAAGCTCATCAATTACGGCTCTTATCTCTGCAGTAAAGCCTGCACTCTGCTCTGCAAGCTTCCTGATTTCATCAGCAACAACCGCAAAGCCCTTTCCTGCCTCACCTGCTCTTGCTGCTTCTATAGCCGCATTTAGGGCAAGAAGGTTGGTCTGGTCGGAGATAGACTGAATCATCTCAGAAGCATTTGATATCTTCTCTGTAGCTACACTTGTCTCAACTATAACAGCACTAACATTATCGGATATCTTACGGTTTTCATCTGTAAGTTCAACAAGGTCTTTAAGTGTTTCATTTCCGTCATTCTTACATCTGTCAATTGTATCTGTTGCCTCATCAAGCTCTTCCAACGTCTCCATCATACCATCAAGAAGCCTGTTGGCAGTCTCAACAGAGGTTGCCGCTGCCTGCGTATCCTCTGCCTGACTGGTTGCTCCGTCAGCTATATTGGTCACAGCAGTTGCTACCTCTCCTGCTGCATCAGATGTAGCCTGTGTTGTAGCTGTCAGCTCCTCAGCTGTAGCCGCAGTATTTTGCGCATAAGAATTGATGTTTGAAACAATGCCTATAAGATTCTGATTAAGTTTTCTGAGGCTAAGTATCAGGCTTGCTATCTCATCTCCGCTCTTGTCGTACTTTGCATTTTCTGCTCTTTCTGCATCCAGATTGAGGTTATAGTCTGCAAGCTTAGCCAAAGCACTACTTACAACCTTTAGAGGAAGGGATACCTTCCTTCTTAAAAGCATGAAAATAAGTGCTGCTATGATAATTATTAATATCAAGTTTACAATCACACTGAGGATTGCACTATTTACAGCATCCTGTGTCATCTTCTTCACACTGATAACTGTTTCAAATACCCAATATTCATCCGTTCCCTCTATGGCAACAGGAATGTACATAATCAACGAATTCTTTCCTGTGTAAGCTGATACACGCTCAACTTCAGATTCTTTATTCTGCTGAGCTGTATCTACATGTTGCTTTACTGTAGGATCAACTGAAGACTCGTTCAGTATTAAGCTTTCGTCCAATGAGTGTGCCACTGTTTTTCCCTCATTAGATAAAAGTGCGGTGAAAATCATCCTCACTGTTGCTTGGATCTTCTGCCAGTTCTTTTGAAAGTTCTGTAACAAAGATATCTGCTGTTACAGCTCCAATTATCTTCCCATCCATCTTTATAGGTAGGCCGTAAGTAGTCATTATATTTTCACCCTCCTTATAAGGCTGGGTAATAACTGCTGTGCCGGCATCCATAATTTCATTGTACCAGGTTGATTCTCTATAGGCATCAATCAATGTCTCTGTAACATTTCCATTTGCTTCTCTTAGGTAGTATGATTGGAAGAGTCCCTCTTTGTTTTCAGGTGTTATATTCTGTGCATCTTTACCATCGAAGGCATTTGGCTCAAAAAATACTCCACATCCTCCAATATCCATATTGCCAACAAGCATGCTTTCAACTAAATTGGATATAAATACCCTCTGTCTTTGATCAGTTGGTATATTCTTCATCATTGTAGATACTGCACCTTCAGTTGTCCTCGCTGAGTAATATGCAGATATAAATTTCTGCTCATGCTGCTTTGCAAGCTTTCTGGTTTCTTCATACTTATGAGCTTTGTTTGTACTGATAGCCAAATTATAGCTTCTTACCGTATCAAAAGCAGTCTTTGCTCCAAGAGTGATTATGAGCAAAATCGAAATGATAATGCTTATCCTCATGCCTACGCTTTTGACCTTGGCATTTCCGTCCTTTGCAAAATTATGTTTCATTTTCATGGTTTACCCTCCATAGTTAAAACTATGATTATTGTCGTTTTTACCATGATTAATATCGGATGATTAATTAAAATAATTAATAGGGCTTATTAATTTTACAAAAACAATCTGATTACATAAGTCTTTGACTTGTTAAAAAGAGGCCTTTTAATCTACAAAGTATATTAAAAAGCCTCTTAGTCATATATTTATTTTTAGAAAGTAAATCTGGCTACCTCATCCTGTAACTCTGTTGCTATATGGGCAAGGTTTTCACTTGCCGATGATATATCGTTTATGGACTGAACCTGAGTATCTACAGATGCAGATGCCTCTTCGGTTGTAGCCGCATTCTCTTCGGCAATGGCTGATAGATTTTCAACCATCTTAGTTACATTCTTGTTCTCAGCCTCAATGGTCTTTGAAGATGTATTTATCTCTGCCACAATGTTCTTACTGTTCTCAACTGCCTTTGATATTTCTTCAAACTTATCGCTTGTTTCTGCCACTTTCTCACTCTGTTTGATAACCATTTCATTGGACTTCTCCATCATGGTTACAGCAGATTCAGCCTTAGTCTTAAGCTCGTCAATTACGGCTCTTATCTCTGCAGTAAAGCCTGCACTCTGCTCTGCAAGTTTTCTGATTTCATCAGCAACAACCGCAAATCCCTTTCCTGCCTCACCTGCTCTTGCTGCCTCAATAGCCGCATTTAGAGCTAGGAGGTTGGTCTGGTCGGAGATAGACTGAATCATCTCAGAAGCATTTGATATCTTCTCTGTAGCTACACTTGTCTCAACTATAACAGCACTAACATTATCGGATATCTTACGGTTTTCATCTGTAAGTTCGACAAGGTCTTTAAGTGTTTCATTTCCATCATTCTTACATCTGTCAATTGTATCTGTTGCCTCATCAAGCTCTCCCAGTGTAACTATCATCTCACCAAGAAGCTTATTAGCTGTTTCCACAGATGCAGCTGCAGCCTGTGTATCCTCTGCCTGACTGGTTGCACCTTCAGCTATATTGGTAACTGCAACCTCTACCTCTCCTGCTGCATCAGATGTAGACTGAGCTGTAGCTGTCAGCTCCTCAGCCATTGCCGCAGTATTTTGAGCATGAGAATTGATGTTTGAAACAATGCTTATAAGATTCTGATTAAGTTTTCTGAGGCTAAGTATCAGGCTTGCTATCTCATCTCCACTCTTGTCGTACTTTGCATTTTCTGCTCTTTCTGCATCCAGATTGAGGTTGTAGTCTGCAAGCTTAGCCAAAGCACTGCTTACAACCTTTAGAGGAAGGGATACCTTTCTTCTTAATAGGAGCATGATAACAGCTGCAATCACAATAATAAGAGCAATATTGATAATTGCACTAAGCGTTGCTGACCTAACAGCACTTCTTGTCATCAAATCCACACTTATAACAGATTCAAATATCCAGTATTCTGAAGTTCCTTCTACCGCTACTGGAACATAAATAATCAATGACTTCTTTCCCGTTGTAATCGAGACTCTCTCAAGCTCAGACTCCTTGTTCTGTTGAGCCATATCAAGTCTTGACTTTACTTCCGCATCTGTGCTTGTATCCTTCAAAACGAGACTTTCGTCAATAGAGTGAGCCACTGCAATTCCCTCATCAGATACAAGAGCAGTAAAATTGTCCTCACTATTGTTCGGCTCTTCTGCAAGTTCCTTGGAGAACTCAGTTACATACATATCAGCAGCAATTGCTCCTATTAGCTTTCCATCCTCTGTTATAGGAATACCATAGGTGGTAACAATATTGTCGCCATCCTTAAAAGGCTGTGTAATCAAGGCTTTTCCTGTTTTCATTATCTCAGTATACCAGCTCGAATCTCTGTATCCCTTGATTTTGCTTTCCTTAACGCTTCCTCCCGCATCTCTGCTAAAATAAGACTGCATAAGTCCTTCTTCATTGTCAGAAGTTTTATTCTGCGCATCCTTACCGTCAAAAGCATCTGGCTCAAAGAAGACTCCGATTCCACCTATATCCATGTTACTTTCGATTGTCTCTCCTACCATATCAGATATAAATGCTCTTTTTCTCTCTTCCGGTTTTGTGTTGTTCATCAACGCATCTACCGCATCTTCCATAGTTTTAGCCGTATAGTATACAGAATTAAATCTCTGTTCAAGCTGTTTACCAAGCTTTCTTGTGCGTTCATATTGAAACTCTTTGTTTGAAGTTACTGCCAAATTGTAGTTTCTTACCGCATCAATGGCTGTCTTTGTGCCAAGTGTAATGATAAGCAAAACCGAAATAATAATGCTTATCTTCATACCTACACTTTTTACTCTGGGACTTCCGTTCTTAGCTACATTGTTTTTCACCTTCATGACTTTCCTCCATGTTTATACATGATTATTATCGCATTCCCGACCATAAATTATATCGGATAATTCATGAAAATAAATAATAACAAGATTGAGTTTTTGTAAAAAATTGCAAAAAAGCCACAACTCATCATTTAATGATAAGCTATGGCTTTTATAATTCTGCCCAAATTTCACAAAAGATAGAATCCATTATAGTCTGTGGATGAAAAACATTTCATTTTTTTGCATCAGCCCTTAACAGCTCCACCCATTCCATTTACATAGAACTTCTGTAAGTAGAGGAAGAGAATAGCTATAGGAATGGAGATGCAAACTGCTCCGGCAGCAAATCTGGTATACCAGTCAATGATATACTCCTTGCTAAGCATCTGCCAAAGTCCGATAGATACGGTAAAATACTCGGATTCAGCCCTACAGATAACCCTTGCGGCAATGAAATCTACCCAAGGTGAAATGAAGGCTGTAAGCACTGTAAATACTATAACAGGTTTTGAAAGAGGAATGGTTACCTTGGTAAATACCTCCCATTTGGTAGCACCATCTATCATGGCAGCCTCATCAAGCGCCTTCGGAACTGTATCGAAGAATCCCTTAGCTATGTAGAATCCAAGTCCTGCACCAGCTGAATATATGAGGACAAGAGCAACTCTAATCATAGGTCCCTGTGAAAGACCAAGTGACTTGATGATGTAGTACACAGCCACAATAGCCATAATTCCAGGGAAAAGTCCAAGTACCATAGCCATGTTCATAAATGGCTTTCTTGCCTTGAAGCGAAGTCTTGAAAGACAGTAGCTTACGCAAAGCACAAAGACTGTAGATACAAGGCAGGAAAAGATTGCTATGATAAAGGTATTCATAAACATCTTAGGGAAGTTCAGTATGGCCGTATCCGTAAAGAGCTTTATGTAGTTTTCAATGCTAAGTCTCTCAGGGAAGATTCCTGTACTGCCCTTAGGTGTAAGACTCTTAAGCACTACCCAAACTACAGGGAGTACCCAGATAGTCGCAAGCACAGCCAAAAACACATGAACGAAGATATTGCCAAGTATCTGGCGCACTCTGTATGAAGATGACATTTTTACTTTATTATCCATTATTTGAACGCCTCCTCATTCTTATAAGATCCACTCCTGTGGTAGGTTACAAGTGCCACTATCGAAAGTATGATGAAGGTAAATAATACCAATAACCGCACCTGTATTAAAGTACTGCTTGTCTACCGTTAGCTTATAGAGCCAGGTAATAAGCAGGTCTGTCTTACCGGCGGTATCACCTACATCTACAGGAGCTCCTCCTGAAAGCAGGTAGATTACGTTGAAGTTATTGATATTACCGGTAAACTGTGTAATGAGATAAGGTGTTGTTACAAAGAGCATGTAAGGGAGGGTTATCTTCCAGAATATGGTCACTGTATTGGCACCATCCACCCTTGCTGCCTCATAAAGCTCCTCAGGGATATTCTGTAATATACCGGTCACCTGTAAAAGTGTATATGGGATACCTACCCAAAGGTTGATTACGATAACTGTGATTCTAGCCCAGGTAGCGTCTTCAAAAAACGGAAGGTACTGCCCCTCTCCAAGTATCCCAAGGGCTCTAAGCATAAGGTTAAAGTCTCCTTTCGGCTGGAGCATGGTTCTCATTATCATAAGAGAAACAAACTGTGGAACTGCTATAGATAATATAAAGCAGAATCTCCAGAAACTCTTACCTATAGTAGCCTTTCTATTTATGATGAGACTAAGATCATACCCAGTATATAGTTAAGTGAGGTAGCAAATACTGCCCACACGACTGTCCAAATTAATACTCCCCAGAATGACTTGCCCACTTCACTTCCAAGAGTAAGTACATCCTTAAAGTTGTCAAGTCCAACCCAGTCAAAGAGAACCAAATGGTCTCCCTTAACAGAGTAGCTTGTAAATGCCATACTTATCATATAAATAAGAGGCATGATAGTAAATAATACAATTCCGATAAACGGAGGTGTCATAAGAAGCTTATGTAAATCCTTATCGAAAAGATTCTTCACATCCTGAGCGAAACTCAAAGGCTTCTTTCCCGCCTTTTTTCTAAGCTCCGCTTCATAAGAACTCTTAACCGCTGTCACTACAATAACTATGAAAAACAGGGTTATAACTATTGCAAATATACCGTAAAGAAGCATAAGAACGGTATTGTCACCGGCAATATACTCATATACCTGCTTCTTCTCATTCCATACTTCCTCCTGAGGATTGCCTCCAAGAGTAAGGAATCTTCCAAAATCATAAATTCCGGTATTAATCAGATAGTAAATATAGGCTGCTTCCAGTCCCAAGAAGATAAGACCCTTGACTATCTGTCCACGCACCAGATTACCAAGTCCCAGTATACAAAGGGAAAGTTTGGTAAATACATCGCCTTTGGCTAAAGCCTTAAAGAATTTCACATCTTCCATGTTTTATCCCCACACATCTGTTATTTTCGTGTAAATGGTTTCCCTACTTCCTCATAAACATCTTTTTATTATAAATGCGTGCCCTTACTTTGAACACGCATCCATAACCCATATCCGGCTACAGACTGTAAATATACTATCTACAGCCTGTAAGCCTATATAACATCTTATTATTTTGTATTAAATGCAGCATTTAACGCTTCTGTCTTCTCTGCTGCGTTCTTCTCTGTAACATCTCCTGAGAGGATAGCCTTACCCATATTCTCAGCATTTGCCCAGTAGTTAGACATACCTGCCACGAATGGCTGCATGATGGATGTATTTGCTACTGTATTACCCTGTGCTGTTGCAAGAGCATCTGCAGCGATTTCGCCCTCTGTAAGAAGTGACTGATCTGTAGGGATAGTCTTTCTTGTCTTGTAGTGCTCTTTCTGAGCTTCTGTACTTCCAAGGAAAGAAGCAAGTGCAACTGCTACCTGAGGGTTCTTTGTATTAGGGTTTACACCTATTGCCTTAGATCCTGCAAAGCTCTTAAGCTGTACTTCTTTTCCATCAATCTTAGCTGTAGGAAGCTGAACAATACCTACATTTTCAGCACCAAAGTGCCTCTGCTACGTTATTGTAATCCCAGGTACCGCTGAATATTGCATTTACGCTCTTATCCTTAAGTCCCTTGATACCTGAACCATCTGCATCGTTAGAGAAATTCTTATTCTTAACAAGTTCTACAAGATACTTGGTAACTGCTACCGCCTTGTCACCGCTGTAGTCGATACCTGCTGAAGCATCGTTGTTACCGCCAAAAAGTGTACAGCCGTTAGCTGCATAGAAAGCTACATTGTACCAACCATTGCTGAGTGGGAAAGAAACCTTACCCTTCTCAAGCATAGTCTCAAGGCTCTTTACATCATCCTCAGAGAAAACTCTCTTGTCATAGTACATAAACCAGGTATTAGATGTAAAAGGTACAGCGTAAACACCACCCTCATAAGTAACTGTATTTACAATAACCTCTGAGTTCTGTGACTTAACAGCATCAAGTGCGCTTCCACCAAGCTTTGATATAGCCTTAGCCGCTACGAGGTCACCGATGTTATCGTTTGCAAGCATATATACATCTGCTGCAGCGCTAGGATCCTGTGTTACCTGTGTCCTAGCTTCACCCTCAGGGCAAACACCATACTTAAATGTAAGCTTCCAGTTAGGATGAGCTGCTGCAAACTTATCGCACATGGTGCCAAGCCAGTTCCCGCTCTCCTTAGCCTGATCTTCCTGTGGGCTCCATACTGTGATTGTAGCCTCTACTGCCTCTTCATCTGTAGAAGCTGCACTTCCTGACTTTGCTGCAGAAGTTGTTGAAGCAGTTGAAGTAGCTGCACTTCCTGATTTAGCCGCACTGCTTGTCTTTGTATCAGATGACTTTCCACAGCCTACAAGTGAAGCTGCCATCACTGCTGCAAGCATAAGTGACAAGAATTTTTTTGACTTTCTCATTTGAATTATCCTCCTTTGATTTTGGAATATATCCCACTAAGCTGATTATGCTGATATTCTCCTGCCGCCACAGTCAAATACAGACATATCAATTCATGAAATATATTCGTAAAGTTTCGAAACTTTACGAAACCCTATTTTCGTCTTATGTTATCATTATATCGGCTAATTGTCAATATATTTTTGTGCATTTAGCCTATGTGAATTCATTTAATTTTTTCTCCCTCTACAATTGTCACATCATTTTTGCATTTTGTTTAGTTTTTACACTTATTTCGTAAATCCTATTGCAAATTACACAAAATAATATTATACTTATTTCGTAAATTTTCGTAAGTACTAAGGAAGGTTTTATATGGTTACTATCAAGGACATAGCTAAAGAGCTTGGTGTTTCACAGGGGACAGTCTCCAAGGGGCTTAACAACGCTCCCGATGTAAGCGAGGCTTTGAAACAAAAGATTGTAAATACAGCCATTTCCATGGGCTATAAGAGCATTAAGCTAAAGCATACAAGCAGCGGTAAAAAGCTCTGTATGTTTATGGAAAATATGGATTATGAGTCTTCGGGGCAGTTCGGATTTGACATAGTTTCAGGTTTCAAGCAGGAAGCCGTAAAGGAAGGCTTCGATGTGACTCTTCTCCCTATTACGCCCGCATTTCAAAAAAACGAGGCTTATGATTCATTCATGTTTAAGAATGGATTTGTAGGTTCTTTTTGTGTGGGCTTTGCCTTAGAAGATCCTTGGCTAAAGGAGTTTAAGATCACCTCCACCCCAACTGTACTTTTTGATAACTATGTTACTAAGAATCCAAATACCTGCTACATAGGGACTGACAGCGCTGAGATAATGGAACTGATAGTGTCACATCTTTACCACCTTGGACATAGAAAAATAGCCTTCTTAAACGGCTCTATGAACTCTTTGATTACCGAGCAGCGGATGGAAGGCTTTTACAACAGTATGAATAAAAGAAAGCTAACTGTAGATGATGAGTTGGCTATATATGCCTACTTTGTGGCAAGGGTGGCTGAAGATCATATCGACAGGATACTGGATAGAGGTGCGACTGCCATCATCTGCGGCAATGATGTGATTGCTTCTGGAGTCTATACAGAGTTGATGGGTAGGGGGTTGTCCATACCTGAGGATATAAGCGTGGTAGGTATAGACGATATACCACTTGCTTCACTCCTCACCCCTCCTCTTACAACAGTCCGCCAAGAGCGTGAACTGCTTGGAAGATCAGCCTTTTTTGCGCTCAATTCTATCCTTACGCACAATATGGCAATCAGCCGCAACCTTCTCCGTCCTAAGCTAATTCAAAGAGAATCTACTACTTATGCTAAAGAAGGGGTACATCTGGCTGTACTGGAGGGGTAAGGAGCACCTTATATTTCCCTGTCAAATACAAGGCGCAGACCTCTAAATCATTGCAGGGCAGCACATACATATACGCCGCAATTAAGCCCTTAGGGAAATTGTCTATCACATAATAAAAAAATGTGTGCATCCCTCGGAGAGTTATTATTTTAAATAAGTAAAGGCTGTAACACTTACAATCCTGCAAGTGTTACAGCCCCTATTTATTTCAATGAAACTTATTTTGTCTTAGTTTCAGCCTTTGCTTCAACTTCTTTTCCGTTCTCTACGATAAAAGCTCCAACCTTGTCAAGAAGGATAAGATCCATAATATTTCCCTTACCCACCTGACTCTCATAGGTAGCAAGGTCAATACTTCCTTTTGCCCCACTTCTTTCGTAGTAAGAATTGAGCGCATCCTGATATTCAGAGTCGGACACCTCAAGCTTCTCAGCCTCTGCTATCGCTTTTACAACCACAAGCTGTTTAGCACTGCTCTCAGCCTGAGACTTAACTTCTTTCTCAAACTCTTCCTCAGTCAGCTTGAACTGATTTGTAACAATGTCCTTTAATTCAAGTCCATACTGCGCTGCCAGATTATTCCAGTAGTTCATAATCTGCTGATGATATTTGTCTTCAACCGCCTTAGGCACAGACTTGACAGCACTTTCAGTAACTACCTTGTCTATAACTTCTCTCTGAACACTTTCTTTGGCGGCATCCTGCTTACTCTCTTCAAGCTTCTTTCTTACGTCTGCCTCATAATCAGCACTGGTAGCAAACTCGGTGTTTTCTTTAACCAGTTCATCAGTTAGCTTCTTAGGAGCTTCTCCGATAATGTAGTTAATCTTAACAGTAAATACTACCTTAGCTCCCTTTAACTCCTCTCTATGATAATCCGCTGGGAAGGTAAGGTTAAGGTCAACTGTTTCACCAGGCTTCTTGCCTATGAGTCCATCCTCAAAGCCCGGAATAAATTTTCCTAAACCGATATTAAGGTCAAAGCCTGCAGCAGTACCGCCGTCAAAAGCTACTCCATCTTTCTTTCCTTCGTAGTCTATGTTGACAGTATCACCTTTTTTAATCTCTCTATCGGTAATCTTCTCAGGATAGTTCTTAAGGAACTCCTTTACCTTTTCTTCTACCTCTGCATCAGTTACCACTGTATCTACCTTTGTATACTCAACTCCCTTGTAGTTGGCAAGCTTTTCGATATAGTCTGAAGGATTGAACTCTATCACTGCACTATTATCTACAGTAGAAGCTGTATTTACTGCTGAACCTGATGCGGAGCCTGTGCCTGCACTTCCACTCTTACTACTACCTGAATTGCCTCCGCAAGCAGTTAATGCTATTGCTACCGCACTAATTGCAGTCATTAAATATACTCTTTTTTTCATTACTAATTCCCTTTCTTTTACTCCAAAACATGTTATTCCGCTATGCATCATATTGCAACAACGTATTTGTCATTCTATCATGTTTTCTAGCAAAATAAAAGTGTAGTTTTGTGAATAGTTTGTGATTTGCGAAGAATTGCAAATTATCTAATCCCCTTCACCTCGTAACCAGCTTTTACAACTGCTTCTTTCAGCACATCATCACTTACTTCCTTCAAAAGGCTCACCTTTGCATTCTTGTTTTCAAGGCTTACCTCTGCCTTTACACCGTCTATGGCATTAAGAGCTTCTGTTACATGCTTTACGCAGTGAGCGCAAGACATTCCTTCAATATCGATTGTTTTCTCCATAACAATATCCTCCTTTGTGTAACTGTTATCCTTTATTTCATCTGTCTGAGCCTTCGTTTCATTTGCTTAGGCTGACTCTGTGTAATTTGCGTTCTTGCCTTAACCTTCTTGTACTTAGGTGTGAAAAACCTTAGTCTAAGCGAATTGGATAGTACAAATACCGATGAAAAGCTCATCGCAAGTGCACCAATCATAGGGTTAAGCCTTAGTCCAAAGGCAGCAAAGAATACTCCTGCCGCCACCGGTATACAAAGAGCATTGTAAAATAATGCCCAGAACAGATTCTCTTTAATCTTCTTTACTACTTCGTTGCTTAGCAGGATTGCATAAGGCACGTCTCTTAGGTCGCTGTGCATAAGTATGATGTCAGCCGTATCTACAGCCACATCTGCACCGGTTCCAATGGCTGCTCCCACATCTGCACCTGCAAGGGCAGGGGCATCATTTATTCCGTCACCAACCATCATGACAGTTTTACCCTGTTCCTTAAGCCTTCTTATCTCTGCTTCCTTATCCGCAGGCTTAACCTCTGCGACCACTCTGTTTACTCCTGTTTCACGTCCTATAGCAATGGCTGTGCGCTCATTGTCTCCTGTAAGCATAACCACATCTATGCCTATCTGGTTAAGCTCCCTTACAGCATCCTTACTTCCTTCCTTTATCACGTCGGCTACAGCTATGATGCCGATTAGCTCCTTCTTCTCTTTTCCTCTTGCAAAGTAGAGAACCGTCTTTCCAATGTTATGAAGCTCATCTGCCTTAGCCTTAAAGCCGTTATCAGTTATGCCAAGCTCCTTCATATAGGCTGCATTTCCTGCATATAAGGCTTGCCCATTAATCTCTCCCGCTATTCCTCTGCCCTCTATGGTTTCAAGGGTTTCAGCTCTTTTTATCTCGATGTTTTTAGCTTTAGCGTACTCTGTAACCGCATTAGCAAGCGGATGAGAACTGGCACTCTCAAGAGTAGCCGCAAGCGAAATAAACTCACCCTCTATTATACCATATACAAATACATCTGTTACCTTAGGCCTTCCTTCAGTAATTGTACCTGTCTTGTCAAGAACTACGGTGTCTATCTTATGTGCTACCTCTAGGCTTACCACATTTCTTATAATAATGCCCTTCTCGGCTCCTTTTCCTGTACCAGCCATAATAGCCGCAGGAGTGGCAAGTCCCAGTGCGCAAGGGCAGGAGATGACAAGGACTGCAACCGCCATATTAAGCGCAAAGGAGAAGTCTCCCCTTACAAATAGCCATATGATGAAGGTAAGAAAAGAAATACAAAGCACCACAGGCACAAAGACTCCGCTGATTTTGTCTGCAAGTCTTGATATAGGAGCTTTTGAGCCTGCAGCCTCCTCTACAAGGGAAATAATCTTGTAAAGCGCAGTATCTTCACCTACATTGGTAGCCCTAAAGGTGAAATAACCAGAACGGCTAATGGTTCCTCCAGTCACCCTGTCATCTGTATTTTTCTCTACAGGAATACTCTCTCCTGTCACCATGGCTTCATCCACAGCACCACTGCCGTTTACAATGACACCATCCACAGGCACAGTCTCTCCAGCTTTTACTACTACTATATCTCCTGCCTCCACCTCGGAGACCAACACCTCACTCTCCACGCCGTCTCTTAAGATAACTGCCTTGTCAGGAATCAGATTTACAAAGCTTGCTTATAGCTTCTGTAGTCTTCTTCTTACTCCTTGCTTCAAGAGTATTTTACCTAGGGTAATGAGAGTAAGTATGGTACCCGCTGTATCAAAGTAGAGATTCATCCCAAAGGGCATGGATGACTTCACATCTCCCTATGGAAATAAAGTAGGCAAGCATATACAGAGAATAAACGCTGTATAAAAAAATGATGTACCTGAGCCTATCGCAATGAGGGTATCCATATTGGGATTTCTCTTAAAGAGATGCTTAAATCCGCTTATAAAGAACTTTCTTCCGGTGAAAATAATCGGAAGAACAAGCAGGAGTTCAGTAAGCGCAAGGATAAGCTTCCCTCCGTCTCCCATAAATGCCTTTGGAAATGGTGCATTAAACATACCTCCCATACCAAAAATACATAAGTGGGACCATGAAGATAAATGAAACTATCGCCCTAAGCTTAAGCTCTGTTGCATAATCGCCAGCTACATCTGTCTGATTTTTACTGCTATCAGACTTGATGTCCTTTACACTCGCTCCATAGCCTGCATCTTCTACTGCCTTTATGACCATTTCATCCGTAAGTCCGTCTGAAAGCTCTAGTGTCATCTTATTTTGCATAAGGTTGACATTTACATCCTTTGCACCTTCCAGCTTCTCTACAGCCCTTGTGACGGCTGCAGAGCAAGAAGCGCAGGACATACCTGTTATATTGTAGGTTTCTTTTTTCATTATGCCTCCTTTCTACACTCACTTTGTATCGTTTTACCAAAGTAAAAGTGGTCTCCTATATAGATTAAGGTATTCCAATACAATTAATTCTCTTGTAAACAATCTAACATCTACGTTATACTTTTGACGCTTATATCATATAAGCGCTCCATCATAAAACATTAGTTCTTATCATTTCACTTAATAATGAGTATGCCAAAAATTACATTGTATTCAATTTATTTTATAAATTTTTAACCCTCCTTAACAAAAAGTCAAGGAGGGCTATAATCGGGAGTTTGACAACCTAATCCGTTATGAGGGTTCATCAAAGCCAGATATGGCTTATGTCAAATCTTAAATTTATGCTTGCACGTTCCACTCGATACGTTATAATAGTATTGGAGGATAATACTATGAGATTAGGGATGGACTACCGGAAAATATTCAATTACCTATCGTGCTGTTAAAACAGTTAGAATCAATGGGAAAAACAAAAAACTCAGATTGTTAAAACTTTCGGTTCAGAAAAACAAATCTGCGAGATGTATGGCGTGAAAGATGCAAAAGCCTGGGCTAAAGAACAGGTGCGTATTATGAATGAAGTTGAAAAAGAAGATTCCGCAACATTTAATATTGAGCTCTGTGCCGCTAATGACCTTGTTAGTAATGAACAGCATAGGTTTAATGGCGGATATCTTTTCCTTCAGGATATTTATTATGAATTAGGCATGCATAAGATTTGCCGTGCAATCTCTGCGAGACACCCATTTGAGTACGACCTGAATGACATACTTTCACGTCTTATATACAGCAGAATACTTTTTCCGTCATCAAAAAAGGGAATAGCTTTTGAAGAGTCAAAGCGCTTTATTGAACAGCCCTCTTTTGAACTGCATGATGTTTACCGCTCATTATCAGTGATAGCAGAAGAGGCTGATTATATTCAGAGCCGCATTTTTAAAAATAGCACTGCAGTGCAAAAACGAAATACTCAAGTAATCTATTATGACTGTACAAATTTCTACTTTGAGATCGACAATGAAGAGGATGATAAGCAGTTTGGCAAAAGTAAGGAAAACCGCCCACTTCCTATAGTAGGAATGGGGCTGTTTATGGATAGCGATGGTATTCCTATATCTTTTGCATTTATCCGGAAACCGCAATGAACAGACCACTATGATTCCACTTGAAAAGAAGATGCTTTCTGGATTTGATATGTCCAAGTTTGTTGTCTGTACAGATTCAGGGCTGTCATCTGCAACAAACCGGGTGTTTAATTCCTACGACAGCGAAAACGGCATGCGCGGGTATATAACAACACAGCCTATCAAAATACTTAAAGACTTCTTACAAGAGTGGTGTATGGCTGATGATGGATGGCTTCTCGATGGTGATAGAAGCGGCAAAAAAATATAGGATATCAGAATTAGACAATGAAAAAGGATAGAGACAAGATTTTCTACAGATCGCGATGGATTAAAGAGGAAGGTATAGTCCATACAGACAGTGGCGACAGAAAGCAAATAATCGAACAGAAAGCTTATTGTTTCATACTCCTTAAAAATACCGTGATTTCCAGCGCCATAGTGCGTAAAGGACAGATTGAAAAGAGCTGCGAAAAATGATTGAAAAAGGACGCTCATCGATAGAAAGAAAAACAGAATGATCCTAAACGATTTATAAAACCGACCATACAACAAAAGTACGGGGAGATTGCAGATGTATCCATAAACAGCATAGACCAGTCATATATTGAAAATGAAGAAAAATATGATGGTTTCTATGCTGTATGCACCAATCTTAATGACAACATAGGTAGTATAGTCAGGGCAAACAAGCGACGTTGGGAGATTGAAGAATGCTTTTAGAATAATGAAAACTGATTTTGAAGCACGTCCTGTATATTTAAACAGGAAAGACAGGATACTAGCCCATTTCATAACCTGTTTTATTTCGCTTATTGTATACAGGTATCTTGAAAAAGAAACTTAATAATAAATATACCATAGACCAGATACTTCCTACCATTCAGGAAATGGATTTCATAAAGTACGAGGGTAAAGGTTATCAGCCCATTTACACCAGAACAGAACTCACAGATGCACTGCACGATGCATTTGGATTCTGTACATCTAAACAGATAGTTCCAATAAAAATGAGGAATATTTTTCTGACAAACAAAAAAATAGATAGTGTAACGTGCATATGTAAATTTTTCCAAAAGCCCTGTAACTCGCTTCTATAGCGAATTACAAAGCTTTTTTTCTTAAAAAGCTGTCAAAGACGGGATTTTAACCCTCCTTAACAAAAAAGTCAAGGAGGGCTATAATCACTAATTTATGAAAAAAATCTGTGTCCTACATATTGCACACGTGTCATCACTAAAGACAACTTGACATGCACCATTTATAGCTATATTATTTTGC